>Ga0316209_1000360_pt1 | contig 84925 bp, 82 predicted proteins | sample 6monopyrite_MG_FD_204945 | JGI IMG/M metagenome (GOLD analysis project Ga0316209, IMG submission 204945) | Microbial mat bacterial communities from mineral coupon in-situ incubated in ocean water Damariscotta River, Maine, United States -... | ecosystem: Environmental > Aquatic > Marine >... | reverse complement strand
TATTTTTGTCTTTTTTTCCGCACTGTAAGTTTGACCTTTTTTTCGACTCATTTTATCTCCATATTTTGAATGATTTTATCTTTTTTGGAAATAAACTTTGTTGAATTGGTGTCTTAAATTCTCAGGCTATTATAAAATTAAAAAATATTAATAATTTATTATTTGATAAAATAAAACAACATACAGAACTAAGACAAAGATTAAACGATCATATACATTATAATTACTTTCAACATATGATATTTAATGATAAATATAAATATAAATTTGATTTTGAGAATAATAGAATTAATTTATTAAATCAATTGTCCAAAGACATACAAAATATTTTTATTAAACACTTTTGTTGGTTATTTACTGCTAAAGACCATTATATGATGGCAGATGATTATGTAAACTATTTAGAAATGAGTCAAACACCCACAGAAAATTATCGATATTGGGTGAGACCTTATATCCAAAATATATTTAATGATATTATTAAACTTAATAGAGAAGATTTAGCAAATGAACTTAAAATTCTACTTGCATGGAGTTAAAATAAACTATAACAAGTACGAGGAGTGCGATACTAACCTGCAAACGGATTAGTATCGCTCACGACAAGCGCGTTATATCTAAGTTTCAAGATTTTGAGTTTTAGATATTCCTTTTGAAAATACAATTGATAAATTATATATTATTTGGAGTGTCAAATGAAAAAGTTATTCATAGTAGTAGTTGATTTTAGACATAGGCAACATGTTTATGATCAAAAATATAACAAATATGAGTAACACAATAATTTAAATTTAACCTGCCGTAAAATTATCGCTCATGAAATAAATTAGACAGGCTATTCTATTTTAGAGTAGAGACTTATTTGAGTTGGACTAGTTATTTGTATGATTCTCACATTGTTTTTTTAACCCATTGGATACTTGATTTCATTGTGAACAGCGTCACATGCGTTTAAAATTTCTTTTGATAAGTTTATGTCCATAGCTTTAAGTGAATCATCTAGCTGAGTTACACTCCTAGCACCAATAATTGTGGAGGCTATAAAGTCAAACTGTTTACTCCATGCAATTGCTAAAGTTGTAACTGACATGTTTGAATCTTTTGCAATTTGCATATATTTTTGCGTAGATTTTAGCGTCTGTTCATTTAAAAATCTTTTTGCTGATGTTACAATTCTTGGATTATTATTTTGCAAGTATTGCGTAAAACGTGCATTTTCAGGGTAAATTTTTGCGTTATATTTTCCACTTAGAACTCCACCAGCAAGTGGAGAGTAGGGTAGTAGCGATACCTGTTCACGTCTGCAAACTTCAGCTACTTCATCTAAATCTCTTCTATTTAGTAGTGAAAAGTTATTTTGAATTGATTGGTATCTTTTAAGACCTCTATTTTTACTAGTATAAAGTGCTTTTGTTAAACCATAGCTTCGCTCATTTGATATACCGATGTATCTTACTTTTCCACTTTTAACAAGTAAATCTAATGCTTCAAGTGCCTCCTCAACTTCAACAATTGTATCTGGCCAATGAACTTGATAAAGATCTATATAGTCAGTTTTTAATCTCTTTAATGTGCCATCAATTGCCTTGTTTATGTGAAAACTATCAATTGCAGTAAGTCCATGACGAGTAGGAGGAACAAACCAACCAGATGCCGCACCTGCAACTTTTGAAGCTATTATTAGCGAATCTCTAGGTTTATTTTTAAGCCAATTACCTATAATTTCTTCAGTGCGACCACCAGTTTCAGCATTTGGTGGAACTGGATAGACCTCTGCTGTATCAAAAAAATTAACACCATCATCATACGCTTTATCCATAATTTTAAAAGACTCATCTTCACTACTTTGATCACCAAATGTCATAGTTCCTAAACATATTGGTGATACTCTTAATCCTGATTTACCTATGTATCTGTGTTGCATTGAATATCTTTATTTATTATTTTATGCGTAAATCTCTAGATTATTATTATCTATGTTAGAAAAAATTTGATCTAGTAGTGCTTGTGCTTGTTTTGAATACTCTTTATTCTGTTCTAATGTTTTTAAAATAGAATCTGTTGCATCAATTAGTGCATTCTTAGCACTTGCCATTTTATCAGGGTTTGCTTGTACATCCTCTTTTAGAGGTAGAAAAATATTACTTACTTCTCTTGCACTTTGATTTAGTGGTGTTGAGTTATCACCCTCTGCAAGGCTTTTCATAAATTCGTCAATTATTGGTTGAGCTATTTTCATGATTGCATCAATCTCTTTTTGATCTTGCGCATCTATACCGTCGCCTTGGTATGAGAACTTCATCTCTTGGAGTGTAGATGAGCTAAACGTTTGTCCATCTGGCCCATTTTGATAACTCGTAGATGTCTCTTTATTGATACCAAGTTCTAGTTTATCACCACTACTTGTTTGAATCTCTAGTTTAAGCTCTTGCTGTCTATAGCTTTCGAGTGAGTTGTATGAGTTGCTTCCTATCATAATAAGACCTTTTTATTTAATAGTAGTATAAGTAAAGATCGGCATTATAATAGAATAATTAAACAAAAGAGCTTCTTAAGCAAGTTTTTAATACAATTGCGTTTCAAATTTTAGGTAGGAGCCTTGCACCATGAAACGAACATATCAACCACATAATACTCCACGCAAGCGCACGCATGGTTTTCGTCTTCGTATGAAAACGAAAAACGGACGTAATATTATTAACGCACGCCGCGCTAAGGGTAGAAAACGATTGTCTGTCTAAACAGCTTTTCGAAAATTAAACAGTCTGGAAAATTTCAGTCTGTTTATAGACGCGCTAGATCGTCTCATACGGCTACAATAGTTCTTTTTTATGTCCGCTCGGACGAAAAATATATAGGTTTTACTGCTAGTAAAAAAGTAGGAAATGCTGTTAAACGTAACTTTGCAAAACGAAGAATGCGTACACTGTTTACTGAATACTGTCCTGATTTGCCAAATGGAACATATGTAATGGTTGCAAAAACTGCAATTTTAGATACACCGTTTGAAGATATTCGTCAGCAATTTAGTAGAGTACTTATAAAATCAAAATTAATTTAAATTATGTTTAGAAAATATTTACTTAAATTATTAGCCTTTTATCAACGTTTTTTGACTCTTTTTGGAAGAGGCAGTTGCAGGTTTTATCCAACATGTTCAGAGTATGCGAAGTGGGAGTTTGAAAATAATTCTTTAATAAGAGCATTTTTTTCGACTTTTTTTAGGATTTTACGCTGTAATCAGCTTTTTGAGGGTGGAATTGACTATCCAAAGTCACCTAAATGTTGTAAGACTAAGCCACTTCACAAGAAGATAGTAATAAAATACTGGTTTGTTCCAGATAAAAATAATCACTGTTATATCATAAAAAATTTTTCATAATAAAGGTGTTATGTGTTAGAAAAAATGAGTAGTCAGCAAAGGCTGATATTAGCTACAGTTGTATCAATGTTATTCTTTTTAGGTTATTCGGCAATTTTTATGCCAGCACAAAATGAAATTAATCAAGAAAAACAGTTAGCTCAAGAAAATAGTAAAAGTACAAAAAGTGAAGAGGTTAATTCAAATATTAAAAGTCTGAGCGATACATCAGCTCCAAAAGCTCAGATACCTACTGTTGAGAGTGCAACTGAGTCACCAGCTCCTATAGTTGATGAGAGTAAGGTATTAGTAAAAATTGATAGTGCAGACTTTTCAATGAAAATAGATACTCTTGGTCGAATATCTTCAATGATACTTACTCATGAAGAGTTTAAAAGTAAAGATGGGAAGCAGATTGAACTTATAGGTTCAATTCTTCCGCGCCCATTAGAGTTACGTTTTAATGATTCAACTCTTAATTCTGAAGCATTTAAAGTAGATTACAGTTCAAATGTAGAGACATTATCTTTACTTGATGGCGCTAAGAGTTTAACTCTTACTCAAAATTTGAGTTCAGTTACTATTACTAAAAATATTACTATCTACCCTGATGGTCACTATGATTTAAATGTAGATTTAAGTGAAGATAAGGGCTTTTTTATATCTCCTGGATTTGAACCAGAGATTAGTAGCTATAATATGACAATATCTGGAATACTAGTTCAAGATGGCACAGAGCAGATTCATATTGTTGAAGATGGTGATGCTATTGGTAATGAAAGCTATACAAATACTTGGATAGCTTCTGCATTTGATAGATATTATACGACACTTTTCTACAGTGATCATAATGATATGAGTGTTATTTTGTCTAAAGTTGGTGAAGATAAACCTATTATTTTTATTACTGGAAAACCTCATATGCAACTTCATGGTTACATTGGACCAAAGTTATATAATAGACTTTTTGCAATTTCGCCAAAACTTACTGTAGCAATTGAGTATGGTTGGTTTACATTCATATCAAAACCAATGTTTAGCGTATTAAATTATTTACATGGACATCTAGGTAATTGGGGTTGGGCAATTGTTTTTTTAACTCTTTTTATACGTCTTTTACTTTACCCACTAACATATAGAGGTATGGTTTCTATGCAGAAACTAAAAGCTATCTCTCCACAAGTTAAAGAGATACAAGCTAAGTATAAAGGTGAGCCTCAAAAGATGCAGGCTAAGGTAATGGAGCTATATAAAAAGCATGGTGCTAACCCACTTGGTGGATGTTTACCAATGCTTCTTCAGATTCCAGTATTTTTTGCAATCTATAGAGTACTTTTAAATGCTATAGAACTTCAAGGAGCGCCTTGGATTCTTTGGATTGAAGATATGGCATTGATGGATCCATATTATGTACTTCCTGTATTAATGGGTATCTCAATGTATTATCAGCAAAAAATGACACCTAGTAACTTTACAGATCCAATGCAAGAGAAGATATTTAAATTTTTACCTGTAATATTTACAGCATTTTTCTTTACATTTCCAGCAGGACTTGTTCTATACTGGTTTACAAACAATTTATTCTCTATTGCACAACAGGTATTTGTAAATAGAGGTTTTGAAAAACATCAAGCAAAGGCAAAACACAATGACAAAGATTGAAGCTGAAACTCTTGAATTAGCATATTCAAATGCTGCTTCTCGTCTTAAGTGTTCAGTAACAGATTTAGAAATTGAGGTTATACAAAATCCTACAAAAGGGCTTGCTGGATTTTTTAAGAAAAATGCAATCATAGTTGCTAGATGTATGGCAAATGATGAAAATAGACCACAGATGCAGTGGGATAATGATGATGGAGAGAAAAAGAGAAGCCATAAACTTAGTGAAAAGTTTATTCCTAAAAAGCCAAAGATTGTTGAAGAATCAATACATAAGATTTCTGAAAGTATGCCACATGCACCTCAATCTGTAAAGAATGTTATTGGTGGTGTTAAAAAAATTGTTGATTCAGTTGATGTACCAAAACCAAAAAGACCTGCGATAGTAGATCAATTTTTTAGTAAAGAGAGTGTAGATATTCATGAGGTTGCAATCGATATTAAAGCAGAGATTGGAGAACTTTTTGAAAAATCATGTTTTAAGTTAGACAAAATAGATGTATCTGTATATGATGAAAATACACTGTTAATAGAGTTTGATGGTGAAGATGCAGCCCTTTTAATTGGTAAAGAGGGTTATCGTTATAAAGCTCTTTCATATATGTTATATAATTGGATAAACAGTACCTATAATTTTCAAGTACGTTTAGAAATAGCAAGTTTTTTAGAAAATCAAGAAGAGATGATTGCTCGTTATCTTGATTCTATTCATGAGTATATTGAAAAAGATGGACGCGCGCAGACTAAAGTTTTAGATGGTGTTCTTGTTCAGATTGCATTAAAAGAGTTAAGAAGAGTATATAGCGATAAATATGTAGGAGTACGTACAACTAGAGATGGTGGAAAGTATATTATTGTTAACGATTTTCAAAGTAGAAATTAAAACTATCTTATGAAGATGGATACAATAGCAGCATTAGCCACACCTCATGGTGTAGGCTCAATTGCAATAGTTAGACTTAGTGGTGAAAATGCCTTAGTCATTGCTACTAAGTTAACAGTTAAGAAAAATTTAGTTCCTCGTTATGCAACACTTACAATGCTTCAAAATAGCTCAAATGAACCAATAGATGAGTCAATTGTAATCTATTTTAAATCCCCACATAGTTTTACTGCTGAAGATGTTATAGAGTTCCAGTGTCATGGTGGTTTAATTGTAGCACGTATGATTTTAGAGACTCTATTAGAGTATGGTGTACGTCTAGCTGAACCTGGCGAGTTTACAAAAAGAGCTTACTTAAATGGAAGAATAGATTTAACTGAAGCAGAAGCGGTAGCTGACTTAATTGTTGCAAAAAGTGATGATGCAGCAAAAGTTTTAGCAAGACAGTTAAGAGGTGACCTTAAAAATTATGTAAATTCTTTACGCGATAAACTCACTAATATACTTGCATACTCTGAAGTTAGTATCGATTATGCAGAAGAGGATTTACCACAAGATTTAATTGATAACATGCTAGAAAAAGTGCAAAGTATACAAAATGAGTTATCTAAAACACTTGGAGCTAGCAAAGGTCGTAAACAGTTAATGGAGGGCTTTAGAGTTGCAATTATTGGTAAGCCTAATGTTGGCAAAAGCTCTTTATTAAATGCACTTTTACACTTTAATCGCGCAATTGTTAGTGACATTGCAGGAACTACAAGAGATACAATCGAAGAACAGCTACAAGTTGGAACTCATTTAGTGCGAATAATAGATACAGCAGGTATTAGACATTCAGATGATACGATAGAAAAAATAGGAATTGAACGTTCACGTGAATCTGTAGAATCAGCAGACATTGTTATAGCTTTGTTTGATGGAAGTCGCATTAAAGATGAAGAAGATGATCAAATTTTAGAACTTTTAGAGCAATTTAGTATAAAACCAATTGTTTTAATTAGTAAGAGTGATTTAGAACAGAAGTTTGACAAATCAATACTTTCAAACTTGAATGCACAACCATTTAGTATAGAAGATGACACAACTCATTTAATAAAACAGCTAGAAGAGCTTATGAATATCTCCAATAGTTCAGATGCACTAATGCTAACTAACATAAGACAAGTTAATGCAATTGAGCGTGCTACTGAGTCTCTTAAATTGTGTAAAGAGCCACTTCAAAATATTGAGTTAGAGTTTTTCTCTTTTCACATTAATGAGGCAATTGTGTCAATTAGCTCAATTTCACAACCATATGAGTATGATGAAATGCTTGACAAAATGTTTTCAAACTTCTGTTTAGGCAAATAAAAATGAAAATAATAGCTATTGATTTAGGACTTAAGAGAATAGGCTTAGCAATAACACAAGATAGTAAAATTGTCACACCGCTACCAGCCGTGCATAGAAAAAACAGAAATCAAGCATCAAGTGAAGTCAGAGATATTTTAGCTCAGTGGGAAGTCCAAAAGGTAGTTGTTGGAATCCCTATGGACGGTGATAGTGAAGATGAAATGAGGCGTAGGGTTGAGCATTTTATGAATTTGGTAGATGCAAATTTACCAATTGAACTCCAAGATGAAAATGAAAGCTCACTAGAAGCTGAAGCTATAATGAAAGGTGAAATCCGCCAGAAAAAAGATGGACGTATTGACAGCTTGGCTGCAAAGATTATTTTGGAGCGTTATTTACTACGCAGTAAATAGTCATTTATAGTATTTTGAAAAGTTTTATATAATTTTATATTTAAATATTTTGCAAATTGTTTAATTAATATGAAATCAGATAGTATTCTTCCATGAATTCTAAAAAAGTATGGTCTTTTTTACTGTTAATTGCTATGAGCTATTCATTTGTACATGATTATGCTTTTAATATATTTCATGATGAACATCATTCTGTACAAGAGTATGTTAGTGAACTTACAACTCTAACTTCAAGTGAAATTGGAGATATTCATGACGTTCATTTTGAGTATCATGTAAAGTATATATTTCAATCAGAATTCGTTTCTTCTTTAGCTAAAGATGGCAAAGAAACATTTTTCCCACATAATAAGATATTTCTTTCATGGAAATATTTTAACTTTTTTAAACCACCTATCGTATAACCTTTTTTCAACAGATAATATAAATAAAAATACAACATACATAGTTATATATGTGAGCAAAAATATATTGCCACCTATCATGCTATGCTCAAAAAAGGTTATACATGAAAAATTTAATTTTATTGACAATTCCGTTTATAGTTTCGGCTTCAGTGAATACGTTGAGTCCTAAAGATCATATGTCTATTCATATTACAAACCATAGTTCTTCTCAAAAGCTTATGAAAAAAAGAAAACTGCATTCATTTCATAAAATAACTGATGAGCAAGTTGGATCTATTGTAAAAAAGGTTACAGGAGAGAGTAGTACATTTATAAGGCTGACACATAGAAGTAATTATCTAATTTATAAAGTTACTACAGAAAATTATAGACTTGATGTTAATGCACTAGATGGCACTTTAATAAAACAAGAATTAAAAAAAGAGATGTAGATGAAGTTGATATTTTTTTTTCTTGCATATACTATAGCCTTGTATTCGTCTGAAATTAGTTTATATGAGATTTTGGAAAAAATTAAATATGAACATCCAATGGCAAAGTCAATTCAAGCTTATAAAAACAGTTATAGTGCTCAAAACAGAGTAAAATCATCGAGAAAAGCTATGCAAATTTTAGTAGAAGGTGCTAATGCTAAGCCAAATATGAACGACTATAAATATGAATATAGTGTTGGTTTCAAACAGACATTTATGAATCCTATAGTGAAAAATAGTGTGCTTAAGTCTGCTATTTATCAAAGTGATGCCAATATATTAAAACTAAAGTATGATTTTTTACTTTTAGAAAATGATGTACGGCTTCTTTATCATCTTAATTGTCTTGATAAAAAGAGTATTAAACAATATAAGTCGTCATATATCTCTTTCAAAAATTTATATAATAAAAAAGAAAAAGCATATATGTATGGTGAAATTTCAAAAAAAGATCTATTACAACTTAAAATAGAGTTAGATAGGCTCAAAAATGAGTTTAATCATTATAAAAATGAGGAGAAAATTTCACGAGATAATTTACAAGCTAAGATTCTTTTACCAATTTTTGAAGGAGAAGAACTGTTTTGTAAAGATGTATATAGTGTAACTGATAAAGTGACTTTAACAAACTCAGATGAGACATTAAATGAGAAGATTATAGATAAAAAAATTAAAAGTGTAGAAAGTGATTTTAATAGATACAACATACTATTTGATACATTTTCAGCTTCTATATCTTATCAAAATGAGATTGATACAGATAGGTTTATAATTGGGCTATCGGTACCATTAAATTTTACTAGCTCTTTTAATGAAGAAAAACGTGCTGAATCTTTACATAAGAGGAGCGCTTATCTGTATGAGAAAGAGGCTCTTAAACTTAAAAAGGCATCTCAAATAGAGCTTTTACAAAAAAGTTTGGCTCAAAATTTTCAAGATATAGAGTTATTGACTTCAATGTTAAATCGATATGAAAATGAATTAATGCCACTTATTGAAAGAGGATACCGCCTAGGAGAAGATTCGTCTATTGAATATTTACTAAGTCAACGTGACGTTTGGATGTTTAAAAAAGATCTTATTGAACATTACAAAAACTATTATAAAGTGCTATTTAAACTATATAGCATTTTAGAAATTAAGGAACGATTATGAAAAAAATTATTACTTTAAAAATATTGTTAGTTGTTTCACTTTTTGCAAATGTTACACTGACTTTAGAAGAAGAAAAAAATTGGCAGTTAGAAACAGTTGTCGCTAAAGAGGTCACATATGTACCTATAGGTGAGTATATAATGGATGTTACAATTCCGCCAAAACTTTTACGCACAATCTCTGTCCCTTATGAAGCTCAAGTTATAAAGTTGGAAAAAGTAAATTATGAGAAGGTTAATAGGGGAGAACTTTTGGCTCAATTAACTGCTACAAAATGGATTGAAGCCCAAAGAAAAGCAATTGCTGATGCTATAGAATTAATACACCATGAGCATTTAGCAGAGCGAAAATCAAAACTTTGTAAAGAAGAGATTATTGCTCAAAAAGAGTGTATTGCCGCAGATGCAGAAGTTAAAACAGATAGAATTAAACTATCTGCTTCTAAAACATTACTTAATGCTTATGGTGCTAGTGATTTGATGATTAATAAGTTATATAAAGATTTAATAATTTTTCCTAATATGCAACTATTATCTCCTGTAGATGGGATTCTACTTCAAGTTAATATCCTACCAGGAAAAAGTGTTTCGCCCTCAAGTGCTCTTTTTGTTATTAAAGTAGATGGAAATAATTGGTTAGAAAGTAATCTACCTCAACAAATAGCAAATAAGTTAAAATCTTCACAGGAGTTAATTATTACTATTGATGGTAATGATATAAAGTCAAAAGTACTACACATATCTCCTATTGTTAATCTTCATAATCAAACTAGATATGTTCGCTTTTACCTAGATAAAGAGGTAGAATTGTTAGCTGGACTAAGAAAAAAAGCTCAGATTAGTATTAAAAAAAAGGCTTTTTTAATTAGCAAAAAAGCAGTAGTCCAAGATGGCGATAGTAGTATAGTATTTATAAAAAAAGGTAATACATATTTGGCACAGAAGGTAGATGTTATTGCAGAAGATGCCAATATGTGTTATCTCAATTATAATGCAATATTGAATGAGCCTATTGTAATTAATACAACTAGTGTATTGCAAAATATGCTTCAACAGGATAAATAATGGGAAAGTTAATCTCATTTACACTTTCACAAAGGCTTTTTATCTCTTTGTTAGCACTAGTAGTTTTAGGCTTTGGTATTAAGTCATATAACTCTCTTCTAGTAGATGCTTTTCCGGATATATCACCTACTCAGGTAAAAATAATTATGAAATCTAGTGGTATGACACCTGATGAAGTGGAATCACGTATTATTATTCCAATAGAGATGGGAATGCTTGGTATTCCTAATCAAAGTATTATGCGTTCAACTGCTAAATATGGAATTTGTGACATCGCTATAGATTTTGAAGAGGGAACTGATATATATTGGGCGCGGCAACAAGTTAGTGAACGTCTCAATGCAATTATGAGTGAATTACCCGCAAATTTAGAGGGTGGATTAGCTCCTATTAGTACACCATTAAGTGAGATTTTGATGTTTACAATAGAATCAGATACACTTGATTTAATAGAAAAACGTTCTCTTCTTGATTGGGTTATATCACCTAAAATACGTTCAGTTAGTGGTGTAGCAGAGGTTAATGCACTTGGAGGTAAGGTGAAAACTTATGAAGTTACTCCAAATATTGAAGTTATGCGTACATATGGTATTACACTTGAACAAATAATGTACACACTAAATGAAAATAATCTTAATGATGGTGCAGGACGTATATCACAAGGGGTTGAGGGTGTCCTTGTTAGAAGTGTTGGACGTATTAATGATATTATGGATATTGGTAAGCTAAGTGTTGCAACTATTGACAATAAAGTAATTAGCATTGCAGATGTAGCTGATGTTCATGTTGGTCATTTAACACGTGCTGGATTTTCTACAAAGAATGGTAATGGTGAAGTTGTTCAGGGATTAGTTCTTGGATTAAAAGGCGCAAATACAGAAATGGTGCTAAAACAGGTAAAAATAGAACTTTCTAAAATTGAAAGTATGTTACCTAAGGGTACAAAATTAGATATATTTTATGATCGTTCAAGCTTAGTAGGGTTAGCTACTGATACAGTAAAAAAATCACTTTTTGAAGCTGCTATATTAATTGTAATTGTACTTTTATTAATGCTTGGAAATTTTGCTTCTGCTTTTAGCGTTGCTCTTATTTTACCATTTGCATTATTAATGAGTTTTATAGCTATGGATTATTTTGGCTTAAGTGCAAATTTAATGAGTTTGGGTGGTCTTGCTATTGCTGTTGGTATATTGGTAGATTCAGCTGTGGTTATGGTTGAACATATTACTGCAGAACTTGGTAATGAAAAATATAAGAATGATAGTAAGTTACATATTATTTATAATGCTACTGTTGAGATGGCACCATCTATTGTTACTGGTGTAATTATTATTATTATAGTTTTTATGCCTTTATTGACGCTTGAGGGACTAGAGGGAAAACTTTTTAAACCTGTAGCACTTAGTATAGTATTTGCTTTATCTAGTTCACTTATTTTAGCACTTACTCTTATCCCCGTGTTAAGTTCGTTTATTCTAAAAGTACGTCCTGATAAAGAGTCGTTTTTAATTAGAACTTTACTTAAATTATATAAACCTACTTTAGATATTGCAATAAAATATAGTACAGCTGTATTCGTATTAATAGTAATACTATTTGCGGGTTCACTCTATTTAGCTTCTAAAACTGGTAAAACTTTTATGCCTACAATGGATGAGGGAACTATGATTGTAATGATTGAATCATTACCCTCCATTAGTCTTGAAGAGAGTATCGAGTTAAATAACAAGATTCAGACAAAAATAATGAATGATGTACCCGAAATTGAGTCCATTATCGCTCGTACTGGTACTGATGAACTTGGTCTAGATCCAATGAGTCTTAATGACACTGATACATTTTTTATTTTAAAGCCAATTAAAGAGTGGCGAGTAAAATCAAAAGAGTGGGTTAAAAATAAGATTAGAGATTCACTTGATAGTTTAGCAGGAATTGAATATGTCTTTACACAACCAATAGAGATGCGTGTATCTGAAATGCTTACTGGTGTACGTGGAGATCTTGCTATTGATATATTTGGTGCTGATCATAATGAATTAGAACGTATTGCTGAGCAGATAAAAAATATTCTTGAAAAGATTCAAGGAAGCAGTGACGTTTATAAAAAAAGTAATGAAGGAATTCAGTACTTTGAGCTTAGTTTTAATCAACAATCATTAGGCTACTACGGAGTAACAGAACGAGAAATTGCTGATTTTATGAAAACAATGGTTACAGGAGTGCAAGTAGGTATTATTCAAGATGGAATGCGTAGAATTGATTTGATGTTAAAGGGTGAGAGTGTTTTTCATAATTCTACGAGTTCGCTAGAAAAACTTTACTTTATTTTAAAAGATGGAACTAGTGTTCCATTAGTGAATTTAGTTACATTTAAAAAAACTACAGGTCCTGTACAAATAGAGCATGAAAATGGCTATCGTAAGACGGTTGTACAAAGTAATGTTGAGGGGAGAGATTTAGTTAGTTTTGTAGAAGAGGCAAAAGTTGAAATTGAGAAATTAGTTAAGATGCCTGCTGGTTATTATATAACTTATGGTGGAGAGTTTGAAAATCAGCAACGTGCTGCTGCTAAACTCATGATAATTGTACCAATTGCACTTTTTTTAATTTTTATACTACTTTTTATATCATTTAATTCTATGACGCAAGCTATATTAGTTTTAATTAATGTACCATTGGCTCTTATTGGAGGTTTTACAGGATTATATTTTAGTGGGGAGTATCTTTCAGTTCCAGCATCTGTGGGTTTTATTGCACTACTTGGAATAGCTGTACTTAATGGAGTTGTATTGGTTAACTATTTTAATCATCTTATACGTAATGGGTATAAAGTCATAGATGCCGTACGTGAGGGATCTATGAAAAGGTTTCGTCCAGTTCTTATGACTGCAACAATCGCAGCACTTGGTCTTTTACCATTACTTTTTGCTACTGGACCTGGTTCAGAGATTCAAAAGCCTCTTGCAATAGTTGTTATTAACGGGTTGATTAGTTCCACACTTTTAACTTTGATTGTATTGCCTCTATTGTATGTTAAGTTTTATAAACCACTTGATAATAATACTTAATCTACTAAATTAAAAACTCCTATACTTTAAGTATGGGAGTGCATATTTATGTATAATTTCATAGATATTTTTTGAAAAACTAATTTGCAAGAAATCTAATATTTAATAGGATAATTTTATATGTATATACTTAGTATAGATCAAGGTACTACTGGAACTACTGCAATTTTATTTGATAAATCAGGTCATCTTGTAGATAAGGCTTATGAAGAGATTGAACAGATTTATCCTAAAAAAGGTTGGGTTGAGCATAGTCCTGATGGGGTTTGGGATTCAGTTGTATCCACAGTTAGTATACTTTTAAAGAGATATCCAAATAAAATTAGTACCATTGGCATAACTAATCAAAGAGAGACAGTTGTTGTATGGGACAAGCGTACTGGCAGAGCAGTTTATAATGCAATTGTTTGGCAGTGTAGACGAACTGTAGAGATGTGTCAAGCTTTATATGAACATGCTAAAATGATAAAAGAAAAAACAGGGTTACCTTTGGACGCATATTTTTCTGCTACAAAAATAGCATGGATTTTAGAAAATATAGATGAGGTTGAAGTAGAACATTTAGTATGTGGAACAATTGACAGCTGGTTGATTTATAAATTAACAGGTGGTAAAAGTTTTTATACAGATTTTACAAATGCTTCAAGAACTATGCTTTTTAATATTGAAACTAAAACATGGGATGATGAGTTACTAAAACTCTTCAATATTCCAAAACAGATGCTACCTATTGTAAAGAGTTCTAAAGATGAGTTTGCTATAGTAAATAGTTTAGATGGGTTAAATGGTGTACCGATACAAGCAGTTGCAGGTGATCAGCAAGCGGCACTTTTTGGACAAGGATGTTTTAGGCAAGGTACTCTAAAAAACACTTATGGTACTGGGTGCTTTATGCTTTTACAGTGTGAAGATAAACGTGTTGATTCATATGGTCTTATAACAACTTTAGCAATAAATGAAGATGGAAAACCTAGTTATGCACTGGAGGGTTCAGTTTTTTCTGGTGGCTCAACAATTCAATGGTTACGAGATGAGTTAGGCATAATAGGTGAAGCCAAAGAGAGCGAAGATTTTGCAAATAGGGTGGCTGATAATAATGGTGTATATTTTGTGCCAGCATTTACAGGTCTTGGCTCACCACATTGGGATATGAATGCAAAAGCTACAATATCAGGACTAACTAGAGATAGTAACCGTTTTCATATCACAAGAGCCGCGCTAGAATCTATTGCTTTTCAAAGTAATGATCTCTTAGAGAGCATGAAACAAGAGAGTGGCTTTGAGATTTCACGATTAAAGGTTGATGGTGGTGCAAGTGCTAATAATTTTTTGATGCAATTTCAAGCTGATATATCTAATACTCAAATAGATAGATCTAAAAATGTTGAGACAACAGCACTGGGGGTCGCACTCTTAGCTGGACTTCAAAATGGTATATGGAAAAATGTAAATGAGATTGATGTTTTAAATGATGGTTTTGAGACATTTGGCCCTGTTCTAGACAACTATAAAAGAGAAATTTTACTCACAGGCTGGGAAGAGGCTATAAAACGTACAAAAAGTAGTTAGAATATAAATATACCTTTACTATTTTTCATAAAAGATGGTGAGATCGAAATTTCTTCATCTTTTGTAAACATAAGTACTCCTAAATTTTGAGAGCGTGCAAACTCTTTTAGCTCTTTACTTTTCATGTTAAACATTGCAGTTGTAAATGCGTCAAGTGTTCCTGCATTGTGTTTTGTAGATATTAGTGTTAAAGATGCATAATCATTGTTTTGCACAGCACTTTTTGGATTTAGTATGTGGTGGGTATTATAATCTGTAATATATCTTTCGTAATCACCACTTGTGGAGATTGTAGTCTGCTCTTTTTGTGTTGTAATGATAGCAAGATGAGATTTTTTTCTTGGATGTGAAATAGCAATTTTAAAATTTTGACCATAACATACAATCTCTCCACCAACACTCACAAGTGCAGATGGCGCACCTAGTTTTTTAAGAGTTTCAATTGCATATTGTGCAGCGTAACCTTTTGCAATAGCTCCAAAATCAAGAGCCATTCCATCCTCTTTTAAAGATATACTATTCTCAGTTAGCTCAATGTTTTTATAATTTACCTTTTTTTTGGCATTTATGAGTTTATCTGTTGATGGTATTTGCATAGCTTTAGTTCCAAAGCCATATGTTTTTTGTGTAAGTATACCTATAGTTGGATCAAATAGTCCATCTGTTATTTTTGCAGCATCTATTGAGAGGTTTAATACCTCTTTTGTAATATTTGAGACTTTAATATTCTCTATGTAGGCTTTTTCATTAATTAAAGATAGTTCTGAAGAGTTAGAGTAAGCATTTAATTTAGTTTCAATATCAACTATTGAGTTCATGGCAGTATCAATATTTTGCTTAGATGTTCTTGCCTTTATAAGAACATCTGTACTCATAGCACTAAAACGAAGAGTGTTTTGAAAAAGATTAAAATTCATACTCTAAACTGAAAGTACTGTAAAATGCTCTTAAATAATCTACATTGTACCAATACGCAATATTTTCATTTTTACTCGTTTTATAGTAGTTAATACCAGCTTTTATTGATGCCTTTTCTAAATCTATACCAAGTAATTCAAATTGTGGATTATAGTGTAAAGATAGACCAGCTGTATAACTTTTAAAGTCGCTTAATCTGTAATCAACTCCTATATATTTATCATTTGAAGTGTAATCAGCTATATTTTTAAAAAAGTTTGCTTTGTTTTGATTGTAGTAACGCAATCTTAGCCCTATAGTTGTGTTTTCATTGATGTCATGGAAACCTTGTAGTTCAAGCGTGTGAGCGTCTACTTCCCAACTATCTTTATAATATCTATAAGAACCCCATAAGCTATTTTCATCATTTAATGCCAGTACCGCTTTTAGAGTGTACGCATTTGCATTTTTCTCAGTAGGTACTTTTTCAAAGGTTGAAAAATTGTTTTGAATTAGATAGTGATAAGGAGAATTGAGATAACCACTATTTTCAATTCTATTATAAATTAGTTGTAGTGATATGTCAGGAGATATTAGTTGTGTAAAAGATAAATCTAGACGTTTCTCTTTTCGTTTGTTAGTTGTTAGTGCGCGTGCGAACGCTGGAATCCATTTGTCATTTGAACTTGAAACTAGTATAGATGCCACACTATTTGCTTCATTGAAGCTATATGATAGTGAACCAAATATAGCTTTTGCAATATAGTCACGTTCAGTTGAGTGGTATACTCCAATAGAACTACTTAAATCATCTCCAAGATACTGTAAGTTAGCAGTTGTTGCATAACGTAAGTCATCATAGCCATGTGAACTAGAAGCCCCTGTAACAGCGTCAAGTATTACATTGTTTGTGACACCAGAGGGACCCGCTGTTTTAATACTAGCTGCTGTAATTGCATCAATTCGCTCTTTAAAGCTAATTGCTAGCTTTTCACCAAGTGTTTTTACAAAACTAAAAGTTGGAGAGTTAATCTCTGTATCTGTATTATCTGAATAGTACTCATATGAGAAACCTACTTTATCCGTTAAAACATCTGCAAGCATTTTTATAGGAAGTAGAAGTATTGCAATTGTTATCCAAATTATTTGCATCCGCAACCACCTGAAAATGAACTTTCACCACCAACTGCACTCTCTCTAACACCAAAAAGGTGTCCCTCAAATTCATCTCTTACACTCATTGGAGAAAAGAGCATACGTTCATGAGAGAAGTTCTCTTTTTCATAAACACTAACACGTGTTAGTTTTTCAGAGCATCCTATAAAAAGAAATGGTAGTATTAATATTAAATATCTCATTTTATTAATGATCTTATCTCATTTTCTAGTGACAATTCACTTTTATCTGTAAAGCTACCAAGAAAGGCTTTTTTAATTTTTCCATCTACTATCAAGTATGAAGCTGGTAGCCCTCTTGGTTTGTATGCCTTCACTACACTCTTGTCTTCATCATATGCTGTAATGAAATTTACAGGTAGTTTCACTTTTTTCTCTAGTTTTGATAGATATTCAATCGCTCTTTGGCTTTTTGAGTCAACATTTACAGTTATAAGAGTAAAATCATTTTTATCAAACTCACCTTGAAGTTTTATAAATTGAGGCATTTCAGCTTTACAACCAGGACACCAACTAGCCCATAAGTTTAGTAAAATTACTTTTGAATTTGTTGAACTTATTGATATTTTTTTGTTGCTATCATGCAAGTTAGGTAATGAAAAGTCAATTATCTTATCACCACTTTTTACAACAGCAAAACTAAGGCTTGCACTAAGTGTCATTAACATTATGAGACGAAACATTTATATCCTTTTATTTACACAAGCTATTATCATAAGCATACAATCTCCCCGGTGCTCTGTTTTTAGATGGAATATTATGACAACTATTACAGCTATAACGGTTTGAGTTATCAGCAGGCTTCTCTTTATTAAACTCAGTGTTGAAGCTGTGTATCGTTGAACTTGTTATTAGCTTGTTTTGATCATTTACAATTTTTACAATGTAACGACCAGTAATAGAGGGCAAATCTCTTTTTAGCACAAAAAAGTTTCCTTTACCTAAGAAACCAGAAGAGTTTTTATCTTGTGTTAAAGAGGTATCTACTATGATATTTCCACTGGTATCCATTAATAATAGTTTCATTGTAGTATCACACACTTGGTCTAAATCATCACTATTATTTATATCAATACTCTTATAAATAGTACCACCAAAGGTAAGGTATCTACTCTCTTTTAAATCAACATTATGACAACTAAGACAATCACGTCCCTGATAGTGCCAATCTGTTTGAGTAGATTTACTGCTTGTGCTACTTCCTCCGCATCCACTTAAAAGTATAATTGAAGTTGCTAAAGCTAAAAAAGATAATTTAGTTATTTGTAGCGCCACTAGTAATCCATGAAAGAATTGTGCTGTATTGTGTAGAGATAGTTTCAAAAACTTTTCCACCAGAGTGCGGTTCTTGTGCTATAGCTTTTAACAGAAGTTTTGAATTTGCAGCATTGAGTGTATCTACTAATGTTTTAACACCTGTATATGTCGTGCTAGCATCAGTAACAATAAGAGCTGTATCTTTTGCTAGTCCACCCGTTGAGTGACAACTTGTTGTACAGTTAGTCTGTAAAATTGGAAAAACATCTGTAGAGAATAGTTTTTCTGTTGGTACTGTACTTAATGTACAATTTCCATTTTCACTAAAAATCCAAAAACCTTCACCTTTAGAAACACTTTTTTCATTGCTCCAAACACCATTTTTATATGTCCAAATAGTATTTGCACATGTATTTGTAAAAAATGTGTTATCTAAATTTTCAGATGCCCCTAAAAGACTCCATGACTTACTTACAGTTATTTCTTGAGCATAACTTGTTGCTAATATTAAAGCAAGAATAAGTGCTTTCATTCTATTATATATCCTTTTATTTTAGTTGTTTTTTGCGCCATCTTGTATCCAGCTTAAGATTGTATTATAAACCGTTGATCCAACATCATATAGTTTTCCTCCACCATCATGCTCATAAGCACTAGTTGGTGTTGTTAAAAACTTTGAGTATGTTGGATAAGCGACATTTACCATATTTTTAATTGTATAGTATGTAGTTGCAACATTGCTTACAATCCACTCTTCTGGCGCTTCTCCCATACCACCAGCTATGTGACATTTTGAACAGATGTTTTGTGCAATTGGATATATGTCAAGAGCAAATGATTTAGTAGTTTTAGCAGTTGTACTTAATGTACAGTTTCCATTTTCACTAAAAAGCCAAAAACCTTGCTCTTTTTTAATTGTTGTGAAAGTCTCTGAAAGTTCATTTCCATGCGCAAAATTCTTCCAACTTCCATTATTATAAGTCCATACAGAATTCGCACAAGAACTTGTAAAAAAAGCAGTGTTTAAATCTTCTGTTGCAGCTAATAGATTCCAAGACTTATTAACACTAATGTCCTGTGCATGGCTAAATGTTAGTATTAAAGAAAAGATTAAAATTTTAATAATAAATCCTTGTTGCTAAACATAAGTTCTTTATTTGAATTGTAGCATTTAAATATTATAATTAAGTTGCATAAACCATAGTGTTGTTTAATTAGACTAGAATTTCTACAGAACTAAAGTAATATCTGCTTTGATTAAAATTATCTTTGTAAAGCTGATAGTTACTAGAGTTTTGCAAGAAATTTATTATTTTAAAGAAGTAGGATTAATTTCAACTAGATGCCAAACTCCTTTTAACCAGTCTCCATTTGTATCGCCACTTTTTGCATCATTCTTAAAGTAATATAGTGGTTTGCTCTTATAAGTACTCTGTGGTGAGCCATCTGCTCTAGTTATAGTTGAAAAGTCACTGTTTGATGTGCCAACTGGTAAAACTGCATTAGTTTTACCCATATTATAAACTGGCCAAGTAGTAATACAATCATTAACCTCTGTACAATTACTCACATTATCTGTATCTTTATCGAATGTGTATAATGACATTCCTTTTGAATCACTCAAATATGATTGTGTTCTTTTAGTTGGTGATAAAAGTAGTCCAGTAGAACCAGCTGGAACTGCTGTGTATACCAAGTGCCAAATGTTTTTAACCCAATCACCATTAGTATTACCAGCAGTCAAGTCCTCATCAAAATAATATAATGGATGTTTTTGGTATGTTGTTTGATTTACATTTACAGGGTCATTGCTTGTAATGGTTGGAAGCTCTGAGATAGCGTTGTCACTATCTGATTGATTGAAATATACGGGCCAATCATTTAAACAAGGTCCAGCTGCACAATTACTAACACCTAGTGTATCTTTATCAAACGAATATAGTGAACGACCTACTGAGTCTGTAATAAAATTAACACTACGACTTTTTATTAGTATATCTTGTGGATTACTTGATGAACTTCCACAACCACTAAAAAATGCAACTGCAACTATTGACGACATTACTATATATTTCATATATATCCCTTTAAAAACTGATTTTGAATTGTATATTTGATTTATGGAGATTTTATGGAGATAAAAATATTAAGTTTCACTTAATAAATAGATGGTATGGCTTTTGCTTTAAAATTAAATAATTCAAGCAAAGGCTCATGGATGAGGAAATTTGCACTACTTTTAGCGCTACTCTTTACAACTGCACATGCTGTTAAAGTTAATGATGTAGCTTCGATTGTTGGTGTTCGTGATAACCAACTTATCGGATATGGACTTGTTGTAGGGCTTGATGGTACAGGTGATGGTACAACATCTACTTTTACATTACAGTCACTTGCAAATATGCTTTTGACTATGAATGTAAAAATTGATGCAGCTACAATAAAGTCAAAAAATGTTGCAGCTGTTGTTGTTACTGCAGAGCTTGATTCTTTTTCTCGTCAAGGCGATAAGATAAATGTAAACATAGCCTCAATTGGTGATGCAAAATCTTTAAAGGGTGGTCTTTTAGTTATGACTCCTTTAAAAGGGGTTGATGGCAAAATTTATGCTCTGTCTCAGGGGCAAATAACACTTAGTTCTGAGATTTCTCGCGCAGGTAGTATATTTAATGGGGCTACTGTTGAGCGTGAGATTAGTTATGATCTTTACAATCAAAAAGTTGCAAAACTTAGTTTAAAACAGTCTAGTTTTCAAAATGCTGTTGAAATTCAAAACTCACTCAATAATAGATTTAATACAGAAATTGCAGTTGCAATTGATCCTAAAACAATAAAGTTAAAACGCCCAGATGATATGAGCATGGTTGAATTTTTAGCTTTAATTGAGGCAGTTGATATTAACTATACTCCTGTAGAAAAAATCATTATCAATGAGAAAACGGGAACGATAGTTGCTGGTATTAATATAGCTGTCGATCCAGTTGTTATCACTCACAATGATATAACTATTAAGATTGTAGAGAGTGAGAAATTACCTGCTACTGGTGCAAATATTGCAGCTTTAGGTGATGATGTTCGAATTGGAATGAGTGATAATCAGATCACAACACGAAAAGGAGCTTCTACTGTTGCAAATATTGCAAGGTCGCTACAACGTTTAGGTGCAGTCCCTGCTGATATTATAGCAATACTGGAGGCTATAAAGCGTTCAGGCGCTATTAAAGCTGAAATAGAGGTAATTTAATATTATGAATATAGATACAAGCATTGCACTGCGTCAAAGTGCAGGAGTACCGACTATTAATAGTACTAAAGATGATTTGAAGTTACGAGAACAGACTGATAATTTTGAGTCAGTTTTAATTAAAACTTTACTTGATACCTCTATGAAAGATAGTAACGACTTTTTCGGTAAAGATGCTGGAGATAAGATATATCAGTCTATGTATAGACAAGAGTTAAGTAATGCATCAGCTGGTTCTTTTGGATTTTCGCAAATGTTATTCGATTTTTTAAAAGAAAATCGTTAAAATTGCTAAAATATTTTCATTATTGGTCGATTATAGTGTAATGAATACTTAAATCCAAAAGGATATATGATGATTTCGCATATAAATAACTCGAATGTCTATCAGAATATTGCAAATGATAACTCAAAAACTAAGGCCGATGCTACCTCAAAAGAAGAGAAAGCATCTCAAAAGACACATGTAGAAGAGATACGTCAAGCTGTACAGAGTGGGACATATAAAGTTGACCTGCAAAAAACAGCTGAAAAAATGGCGGAGGAACTTCTGTAGTGTTACAAGTTCAAAGGAGATGCAATGTTGTCGCATCAGCTACAGAATGCTATAAAAAACTTAGAAACTATAATAAATTTAACTCAGCAAGATATTGACGACATAAAGCAAGCCCGTCATGATGCTCTGTTTGAGCGCATGAAAACTAAAGAAGAATTTATCCTCACTTTCGAGACAAAAAAATCCCTGATAGACAATGAAATCGCGAAACTCATAGAAAATAGCCCCTCTGTTGGGCTAGCTGAACTTTTAAGTAAAGAACAACACCTACTGCTTGAAGAATTTAAATCTAACTTATCAGAGTTGAAAAATGTCAATAAAAGATTAGCAAGAATGGTGTTATCTGTTAGTGAATTTTACAATAGTTTACTTTCAAAAATGCTACCAACAGAGATGCAAGGCTATAAAAGCGTTAGATCTAAAACAGGTGGATTTATGGAGTTAAGGGCTTAGTCATGGGTGGTCTTTTCTCTGGTCTTAATATAGGATATAGTGGGCTTAATTCTGCACAAGTTGGTATCAATACAACAGGTCACAATATTTCAAATGCTGAGACTGATGGTTATACACGCCAGCGTGTTGTAATTGAAACAGCTGAACCTATTGGAAATGTAAGTCCAGGAGCGGTTGGAAATGGTGCTAGGGTTCAAGAGATTGTTCGTATACATGATGAGTTTGTATATAAAAGAAAGGTAGAAGCTGATCAGAAAAAAGAAAAATCAGATTATATGCGTCAGGCTATGGAAGAGGTGTCAACATTTTTTCCTGAAATTGATAATGTCGGAATTAAAAATGATTTAAGTAACTATTTTGATGCATGGACATCTGTTGCTCAAAATCCAAACGACTCTTCTCAAAAAGTTGCGCTTGGACAATCTACTACAACACTTACAAATAATATTCAAGATGTAAGATTACGTCTTACAAAGCTTCAAGATAGTATTAATGAACAGGTGGTAACTGCCGTTGATGATATAAATAGAATGGGGTCTCAAATATCAGAGTTGAATGCTTCTATACGTGAGATTGAATCTACTGGTAGAGATAATGCTAATGATTTAAGAGATAGAAGAGATCAACTAGAGAACTCTTTAGCAAAACTTGTAGATATTAATGTCTCTAAATATCCATTAAGAGGAGATGCAAACATAAGTACTACAATTGCTGAGTCTGATTCTATTGAGTATCACTTAAATATTGCTGGACAATCTTTTGTTGATGGTGTAACATTTCACCCACTTAAAGCTCAAAACAATGACAATCAAAGAGCTTTTTATCTTATAAATTTTGAGAGTCAAGATGGTACTCTTAATGATATAACTCCGCATTTACGTCAAGGTAAAATAGGTGGAATGTTAGATTTACGTGGTAGCACAATTGACAAAAGTACAGGAAACCCTACAAGCGGTCTTTTACAAGATACAATTGATAAATTTGATGCTTTTACTGTAGGATTAATAGAGAGTACAAATAATATTTATGCTAAAAGTGCGTCATCTAAAATGATTTCAAATCAGTTAGAACAAAAACCTAGTACTCTTCTAACAAGTTCTAGTTTAAATATTACAGCTGGGAGTTTTGATATTGTTATGTACAATGGGAATGCTAAAGAAGTTGGGCGTCGTACTATAAATATTGATGGGTCTACATCAATGGAAAATATAGTAACACAGATGAATAATAGTGGTGTTGGAAGTGATGATAATAGTGATAACAATGGGAGCAACGATATTGATGACCTTTTTGGCGCTTCATTTTTAAATGGGACATTTCAAATAGATCCAAAAGCTGGAGTAGAGGAGCAAGGTTACACTATATCTATAACAAATGATACTACTAATTTTGCGGGTGCAACAGGTATAAATGGATTTTTTGATGGTAAAGATGCAAAGTCAATTAAGATTAGAAGCCAATTTACAGATGATCCAACAACTATAAAATCATTTGGTCGTCCTGAAGATGGTGATAATGAAGTGGCAAATGATATGCTAGAACTTCAATTTCAAAAGATGGATTTTCCAAACGGACAGACTAGGACTAATGAGACACTTTATGGGTATTTTGATGTTATTAGTTCAGATGTTGCTACAAAAACAGATGATATACAGACAAGAAATGATACATTTACAGCGCAAGCTAATTCCATTCAGTTAGAGTATGAATCAGTCTCAAAAGTTAACGTAGATGAGGAACTTGTAAATTTAATTAAGTATCAAACCCATTATGGTGCTGCTGCTAAAGTTATAACTACAATTGATCAAATGATGCAAACTTTGTTAGGACTTAAGCAATAAATTTTCTTAATGAAAGTGAATAAATGAAGCAATCTGTAGTATTATATAAGTTAGTTTTATTGATTGTTTTATTTTTGAGTACATCTAATGCTGATGTAAATTTAGAATTAAAATATGTAAGAAAAGCCTCATGGCAATTAGTAGGTTCAAAAGAGAGTTTAGATATTTTAAGCTCGATTGGAACTATAAACTCAGGTAGTAACATATCTAATATTGTTGACACTGTGTGGGCTTATGATACTAGTCAGAAAGAGTGGAGTGTTGCTTCAAATATATTTTCTCCTGAAAATAATGGATATAAGCAGTTAGATACTACATCGCCATACGAAGCAGTTTGGATGAGTGTAAAAGCTTATGTGCAAAATATATCTTTTAAAACTGTAACAAATTCAGATGAGTTCTCTTTTAATTTAAGTTCTGGGTGGAACTTGCGTGGACTTTCTGAGTATGTAGATATAAGCGATAAAGCTTATCTTCAAAAGTACCCATTTTTAAAAGATAAAACAAATAATATATTGCTGTATGTTTATAATACTTTAGATAATACATTTGATGCATATAGCCCTAATGGGGTTGGTGAATCTAATGGTAGAGAATTTAGCAATATTAATGCCAATGAAGGTTTTTGGATAAGGTCAAAAACAGATAAAACTTATACACTATTAGATGTAAATGTAAGCCCTAATATATTTGTAGATTCTGTATCACTTCTTGGATTGTCAAAAAAGGCTTTAGCTGATTTAAGTGATAGAAATAAAATTATAACAGATAATATATTATCAATTGAATGGGAGAGGAAAGTAGAAGTTGTTCCATATTCAATAGGTAAAACGTATGCATATTCTGAATACTACTGTGCAGTTTTGAATTATGCTGGAAAGACTGATTGGAGATTACCTACTATTAAAGAGTTAGATTCATTAGAATTGTATGATGCAAGCAAACGTGGTGAAGATTATAATACTACAAGCTTACATAGAGATACACTATTTTATAATGACTTTAATGATTCATCTCAATATTGGTCAAATAATTGGGCTTCTAATAATTTACATAAAACATTGAACCCAGTTAGCGGTATTAATAAAAATATCTTAGATAGTACTACAGTTGGAGTACGTACCATTTGTGTTCGTGATAAATAAAGTATAATAGCTAATGCGTAAAACACCATTTTTTAGTATTATTATTTTACTATTCATTTTATTTCTGTCATTCTTTGGTAATTTCATATATACAACTTCTGCTAATGATTTGAGTGCTTTAAATATTTTACTACCACCATCACTTGAACACCCTTTTGGTACAGATAGACTAGGGCGTGATTTACTAGCACGTGTTATGCAAGGTGGGCGGGTCTCTTTTATAATTGGTGTTGGAAGTGCGTTAATTGCTACAATGGTGGGTCTAATGGCGGGGGCAACTGCAGGATTTTTACAAGGAAAGATAGATAAATTATTTGTAATTACAGTAGATCTGTTTTTAACATTTCCTACATTTTTTTTACTTCTTGCACTTGTTAGTTATGTAAAAGCTTCTGTATTTGTACTCATTATAGTTATATCAATTACGGGTTGGATGACAACAGCTCGACTAATACGTTCACAAAGCTTTGAAATTTCAAATCAAAGTTTTATAAAAATATTGAAAATTGCGAAAGTTAGTAGATTAAAGATACTACTAAAATACTATTTACCACTTCTTGCACCACTTTTTTTGATAAGTTTTACATTTGGAGTAGGTGGCTCAATTTTAGCTGAGAGTGGTCTTAGTTTTTTAGGACTTGGAATAAGTTCACCACAAATTAGTTGGGGTACAATTTTAAGCGAGGGAAAAGAGGTATTAGATATTGCTTGGTGGGTTAGTTTTTTCCCAGGATTAATGATTTTTTTAGTTACACTTTCATTTATGAGTTTGTCTGATTATTTACAAGCTTTAACAAATAAAAAAGAAAAGAATAGTATTTAATGCCATTAACCGCAGAAATTGAAGATTTAATAGAACAAAACGCAGAAGATTTTGCAATCTCTAAAGCATTTAAAAATGCAATAGGTGAGTATCTGGGCGGGCTTCATAAGACATTTGAAGATAAACAGGGTAAAGATTTTATGGTTCCACATACCCAGCGATTAGATGCCTTTTTAAGTCTTATGTATAAAACTCTGCTCAGACGTGCTTTTGGAAACTATATACCGATGCGTAATAATATTCCTATTGCATTAGTGGCACTTGGTAGTTACGCACGTGAACAGTTAAGTGTTTATAGTGATATAGATCTGATGATTTGTTATGAAGATATTGAGGGCTATAACATAAAACCTTTGATCGAAAAACTGCTTTATATGGCTTGGGATGCTGGACTTAAGTTAGGACATCGTGTTCATACAGTAGATGAACTTACAGAAGTTGCTAAAGAAGATATTACTATTAAGACCTCTTTAATAGAGAGTAGGTTTATATTTGGTTCTACATTTGTATGGCAAAATATTCAAGGACAGATTTTAAAAATTAGACATACAGATGCAAAATTATTTGTGTTAGACAAGATGAGTGAAGCACAAGTTAGACATAAAAAATATAATCGCTCCATGCAGCCTAACATTAAAGAGGGTTTTGGCGGGCTTAGAGATGCTCAACTTGTATATTGGCTTGCAAAAGTAATTTATGGCATTAATAATTTAAAAGAGTTAAGCGGTCAAATTTTCAGTGAAACTTTGTATAGAGAGTATAGAACTTCTTTAGAATTTTTGTATAGAGTAAGAACAGCATTACATTTAGTTGCTGGTAAAAAGCAAGATATGTTAGCTTTAGAATATATACCTGAAATTTCAAAAAGATTAAATGTTTTTGATCAGCGTCAATTAGTCTCTAAAACCTTGCAAGCTATGCATGTTATAGCTCGTTTTAGTTATATGATAAGTCATAGATTAAGTCGTCCTTACCAATATGAACAGACAAATATAATTAGGTGTCGCTCTCAAATAATTGGAGAGAATATCTATTATGATGGAACTTTTCTATATCATAGTTTTAAACATAAAATGAACTTTTCAGAGCTTAGAGATCTGCTTATAAAGCTTCCAGATGTTACCTTTACAGCAGATGCAGGGTTAATTCATGCATTACATGAAATTAATCCAAATGAACTTAAACCTCAAGAACTCGCACTTTTAGTTAGAACTTTGCTTCACCGCGATAATCTTTTTTCAGTTCTTCAGCTTCTGTATGAAGTCGGACTTGTAAGCTCTTTATTTCCTCCTTTAAAGAAGGTAATGTTTCTAGCTCAATTTGATGGTTATCATACATATCCTGTTGATATTCACTCTATAAAGAGTGTAAAAGCATTAGAAAATATAAAATCTGATTTTATTAAAAAACTTTATGATAATTTTAGTAGTACAGATAGAGCTCTTTTAAAACTAGTCGTATTAATTCACGATTGTGGAAAAGGTAGACGCATAGATCATAGCGAAGTTGGGGCAAAACTATTTTCAATATTTGCAAAAACTTTAGGTTTTTCAGATGAACAACTTAGAGTTGGGCATCTGCTAATTATAAATCATGTTGTTATGTCTAGTGTTGCATTTAGAGAAGATTTTGATAATGAGAGAATCTTATTTGGATTTACATCCATTGTAAAAGAGCAGAAAATTTTAGATATGTTATATGTTTTAACTTACTCAGATATTAATGCTGTTAGTCATGAAGCATATAGCTCTTTTAATGCTAATATGCTTAATGAACTCTATCTACACTCTTCTGAAGCTTTTAATAATCAAGAGATGGTAGATGAAGCTGCAAAACGTGCTAGAAAAGAGCGCTCGCTTGCAAAACTTGATGGATTTATTGAGTTAAATAAAATAACAAAGAAGAAAATTTTATCAATTAAGTCAAATCTGTTTTTTATAAAATTCAGACCTGCTAAAATATTGAAACTATCGCTTAAAGCTAAAGATATAGAAAATTATAAATATAGAATAAAGAATGAAAGTTATCTCAATATTGAGATATTTAGACGAAAACCTTTGAATATCTCATATCTATTAAATAAACTCTCTTATCTAAATGTTACTTCAATGGATATATTCTCTCTTTTTGATGATATTAAATATTTCAACTTAACATTTGAGAATACAGTTGATGATGATCATATTGGAATTGTAGAACAAATTGTAAATGATTCATTTGATATGAGTAGTAAAGTAGAGTTATCAAAAGTAGTAATTAAGCGTGAACAGATAATCATAGATTGTGATCATTCAAAGAGTTATGCAAAATTGCAGTTAAATACCTCTAATCAAGAGGGTCTTTTAGGATTTGCTATGCATAGATTTGATGAAAGTGATGTAGAAATTGCGACAGCTAAAGTTCATACAACAAAAAGAACTGCTAGAGACCTTTTTTTAATAGAAAAACGAGGAAGCTTTTGTCATAATCCCGAAGAAATTATTGCATTGCTTACAAAGCAAGGAATCTGAAGCTTAGGATGAAAATATGTGCGGAATAGTCGGTTATATTGGTAAAAATAATACAAAAAAGATACTTTTAGATGGTCTTGCTGAACTTGAATATCGTGGTTATGATTCAGCAGGAATTGCAATTTTAAGTGAAAATGATTTTTCCTTTTTTAAAGCTGTAGGAAAATTAAAAAATTTGGTTGAAAAGACTGAAAATTATAAAAGTGAAACTAATAGCATCGGAATAGGACACACTAGATGGGCTACACATGGTAAACCTACTGAATTAAATGCACATCCTCATATTGGAGAAAACTCTTACCTTGTACACAATGGAATTATAGAGAACTATCAAGAGTTAAAAAAAGTATTAATTGATGAGGGTTTTGAGTTTATTAGTCAGACAGATACAGAAGTAATTATACATCTATTTGAGTTTGAACTTAGAAAAATATCTAACACATTTAAGGCATTTGAGAATACTCTAAAGCAGTTAGAGGGTGCATATTCAATTTTATTGATTACAGAGGCTCAAAAAAATAGTATCTATTTTGCAAAATATGGATCACCATTAATAATAGGTACAAATGAGACAAATGAGAAATTTTTTGCTTCATCAGATGCACCACTAATTGGACTAGCAAAAGAGGTCTTGTACTTAAATGATGGGAATTATGGTGTTGTAACACAAAATAATATTGCAATATATGATAAAAGTGGTGATACTGTATCTTTACAACCGCGTACAATTAGTCAAAATAGAATCAGTGCTCAAAAAGAGGGTTATCGTTTCTTTATGGAAAAAGAGATTTATGAGCAATCTACTGTAATAGCAGACACCCTAATGGGACGGTTAAATGATAATAGCGTAGATTTAGAAGAGTGCGCAAATTTAGATTTTTCTACATTTAATGAGATAAAACTTTGCGCATGTGGGACAAGTTACCACTCAGCACTAACGGCTAGCTATTTAATTGAACGCATTGCAAAAGTTAGATGTAGCGTAGAAATTGGTAGTGAGTTTCGCTATAAAGATCCACTTCTTACAGACGATACTCTTTTTGTTGTAATCTCACAAAGTGGTGAGACAGCAGATACATTGGAGAGCTTAAAAATGGCTAGGAGCGCTGGACTTAAGAGTTTAGCTATCTGCAACGTTGATAATAGCTCAATGGTTAGAATAGCAGACAGCTCAATTTTAACAAGAGCTGGAATTGAGAAGGGTGTGGCTAGCACAAAAGCTTTTACAACTCAAGTTGCAGTTTTATGGATGTTGTCACTTCAGGCTGCAATGCAGAGAAAAACAATTGAGCAAGAAGAGCTAGAGAGTCAAATTCATGTTTTACGAGAGTTACCAAAAGCTTTAACAGTATCTCCTGATATGCATGAGCGTATTAGACGTCTATCTAAACGTTATCTGCATGGACATGGATTCTTTTTCATTGGTAGAGATATATTTTTTCCACTAGCCTTAGAGGGCGCTCTAAAGTTAAAAGAGATTAGCTACTTACATGCTGAGGGTTATCCATCAGGTGAGATGAAACATGGACCTATTGCGTTAGCAGATCCTGAACTTTTTACTATTGCTCTTATGCCAGCTCACAGTTTGTATGAAAAAGTAAAGAGTAATGCAATGGAACTTAGTGCAAGAGATAGTACAATTTGTGCAATTAGTCCAAAATATTTTGAAAATGCCGATGATTTTATTCAAACGCAGTCTCATCACGACAAAATGCTCGAATTTTTCGAAATGGCAGTTGTGCTTCAGTTACTCGCAATGGAAATTTCAATTCGTTTAGGAAATGATGTAGATATGCCAAGAAATTTGGCTAAGAGTGTAACTGTTGAATAAAAGGGTTGTTCTATGAATACAAATAAAAAAGTTTTACTAATAATATCTGTTATGTTAATTGCATTAGCTGCTGCTACAATTATTAATGTTGGAATTAATTTTAGAAAGTATGCCTATAAAAATGTTGAAGAAAAAGCTCAAATGACTGCAGAGATTGTCAGAAGTGCTTTAACATCTCATATGGTTAATGGTACTATGGATAAGAGATTATTCTTTCTTTCATCAATTACAAGAAATAAAGATATAGATGATATTTGGGTAGTTCGTTCTGAAAATGTTATAAAACAGTTTGGTGAAGGTCTCTCAAATGAGTCTCCTCATGATGAGATTGATGAGAGTGTTTTAAGAAGTGGAACAGTAATGCGTGAGACAATAGAACATGCAGATAAAGCAACTTTTAGGATAACACTTCCATACAACGCATCTTCATATAGTGTTCCAAACTGTTTAACTTGTCATAATGCAAAAGAGGGTGAAACTTTAGGTGCAATCTCTATGACTTTTGATGTTAGTAATATTAGAATTAGTGGGGCATTAACACTTTTGAAAATATTTGCAATTAACATTATATTTTTAGTAGTTACACTATTCTTAGCAAATCGCTACTTTAAACCATATATTGAACTATTTGATCAGTTAAGAGTTGCAATTTCAAAAGCTATTAAAGGAGATTTTTCTTATAAGGTAGATACTAAATTAAAAGATGAAGCAGGTGCGGTTGCACTGCAACTAAATCAATTTTTTGAAAAAATGCGCTATATTTTTGGTGGTATACATAAAGAGTTAGCTACTTTAATTCCTCCAAGTTCAAAAGCTTCATTAAATGCACTAGATGAAGCTTCATCTATCATTCATGAACTATCAGACATGTATAAATTTAAGAAAACAATTGAGTTAGATCGTACTAAAGATGATATATATAGTAGAATAATTCATATATTAGAAAAACAGTTTAAAATTCAATCATTTGTTTTCTCAGAAGTAGATAGAGTGGATAATAAGATAAATGCGTTTTATTCTAGTGAAACAATAACTCCTGAGCAAATGGTATGTGTAGAAAATACAAATGAAGCTAAGTCATGTCGTGCTTATCGCACAGATTCTACAGTTGTATCAAGTGATTTTGATGATTTATGTAAAGCATGTTCAATCTGTCATGATAATTATGTATGTTTTGTATTTCATATAAATTCAGATAACTCAATTTTACTTAGTATGTTTGCTAGTGATACAAATGAGTTAGATAGAATCCAAAAAAATGTTACATCGATGAAGACTTACTTAGAGGTATCTAAGCCTGTTTTAGAGGGTAAAATATTGATGCAAATTCTTAAAGACTCATCTTTAAAAGATGGATTAACTGGTCTTTATAATAGACGGTTTCTAGATCAATTTGTTGAAAAAGCAGCACCTCAAGCTTTACGTTCTAAAAATAGTTATGCAGTAATGATGATTGATATTGACTTTTTCAAAATGGTTAACGATAGTTATGGGCATGATGTAGGTGATGATGTTATAAAAGTTTTATCTAGGATATTAAAAGATTCTATACGTGATTCAGATCTTGCAATTAGATTTGGTGGTGAAGAGTTTATGGTTCTACTTTTTAATGCAACTATTCCAGAGGGCGTACTTCAAGTAGCACAAAAGATAAGAAATGATTTCTCAAAACAAAAATTTAACGCGGGACAAACTCAGTTTCATAAAACATTGAGTATCGGTACTGCAAATTTTCCAGAAGATAGTGATAGTATTTGGAAAGTTATTAAGTATGCAGATACTGCATTATATGAAGCTAAGAATAACGGAAGAGATAAAGTTGTTGTGTTTGAGCAAGAGATGTATCAAAATGAAGAGTTTTAAAAGAGCCGTTTTTTAAAACGGCCAAATAGCTTCAATAGCTTTTGTTCCCCAACCTTGTTTGGATGAGCGTGCGAGATCACCCTCAGTTTTATACATAATTTTTGCATCTGCAATATAGCGTGAATTTATCTGATTTTTGATGTCAATATCAAATGGACTTATTACTCCACTAACGTGAATAATCTGTTTTTGTCCATCTATCATAATAGCTCTATTACCATCTATGAAGTAGTTACCATTTTGTAAAATTTTTATTACTCTAGCTGAAACTGTTGTTGTGAAGTTTTCACTAAGTTGAGCTGTCCCTGCACCTTGAAATGCAGTTGTTGTATCTGTTTTAAATCCAAAGCTTGTAGCATCATTTATATTTCTAGTTAAACTTTGAATTCCAGTTCCAGCACCTGCATTACTTACAAGACCACCACCTAAGTTTGTATTATTAGTACGAGATAGATTTTTTTGATTACTAGATTGTGATGTTGTTTTTTCATTTATTATAACAGTTACAATGTCATTTAAATTCATCGCTTTTCTATCTGTAAAAAGTGGGTTTTCACCCTGTCCAAAAAGCGAACCACGTGAACTAAACGTATTTTCATCTTCTCTTGATGGAAGTTCTTGAACATAAGCAGGTGGCTTAAAATTCATTCTTGGGTCAATACTTTGCTCAGCACAACCGCTAATTAGCAATACTAATGAACTAGCGTAGTAGAAGTGTCTCATTTAACCCCTTGATTTTGATATAATAAGCAAATTCAGTTCCAAGGACAAATATGAGTGAAATTAAAGAAAAAATAGCGACTAATCTTAAAATAGCCATGAAGAGTAAAGATGTTAAAACACGAGATGCTCTTCGTCTATTGATGAGTGCATTTAAACAAATTGAGGTAGACAAAAGAGTCGAATTAAGTGATAGTGATGTTATTACAATTGTGCAAAAGCAGATTAAACAGAGAAATGATTCTATTGAACAGTTTGAAAAAGCAAGTAGAGATGATTTAATAGCAAAAGAGAAAGAAGAAATTGAAATTTTTACTCCATATTTACCAAAACAATTAACTGATGATGAACTTACAAATGCACTAAAAATTATTATTGAAAAAATTGGTGCATCTAGTTTAAAAGAGCTTGGAAAAGTTATGGGTATTGCTAGTAAAGAGTTTCAAGGAATTGCTGATGGTAAAAGAATAAGCTCAACAGCTAAAGCATTACTTAGTTAAAAATTCATATAAAGAATTTAATTAATTATTTATTTTAAATGATGATGTATTTCTTTTACGATACCTTTTTATAAAAAAGTGTGAGATTTCATAAAGTATATAGAAGCTACTAAAATAGTATAATAAAATGTAATATAATGACTAAGTTCATGAAGTTTTGCGAAGCACATCGTTACACATTTATTAAATTTTGACTCCAAGCTTGTGCCATACCAAATGCAACACGATTGTAGTCGGTAGCTTTACTATTTTCATTTCGCACCTTGCAAAACTTTGGATTTGGATTAAATATTGATGATGCTAATCTACGGCCTGAAGTAATAATATTTGCTGTTTTATCTAATCTTAACTGAGTGAATTGAGTAAAAGCACGAGCTATATTAGCACTGTTGTTTGTTAAGCAGTTTGCTAAATGCCACGCATCTTCTAACGCTTGGCAAGCACCTTGACCTGATGTTGGTAATGCTGCATGAGCTGCATCTCCAATAATGATAACATTATTTTTATGCCATACCTTAATTGGATTGTGGTCATGTATATAAATTTTATTGATTCGATTTGCGGGAGTTTTAACAATCATTTCATTTACCAATGCAGGCCAGCTAGAAAAAATACTATACAGCTCCTCTTTGTAATGAGCCGAATTTATTTTATTAATTTCAGTGGATGCTATACCTCCTGCCCAATAAGCTTTATACTTAGATATAGGAACAATTCCAAATCTTTCACCAATACCCCAATAGTCATTAACAATAATATTTTTAAATATTTCTTTTTCTGATTCTAACACACCTATCCAGTTAATAAAGCCTTTGTAGACTGGTTTATTTTCACCTAAAATATATTTACGTGCAAGTGATGACATTCTTCCGTCTGCTCCAATTATAATATCTGCTGATGTTATTTTTCCATTTCTGAAATAAATTTCATTTTTTTCTTCTTTTAATTGTATATGGGATATTTCGTGGTCATAGTTTATAAAAATACCTAACTCATTGAGCTTTGCAATTAATATATTTTGAAAGTCTTTTCGTAAAATTGAAAAACTAGGGTATCCCATTATTTTATTGATAGTCTCAATATTAATTGAGCCAAGGTTTTCTCCTGTATGTGATAAACGCTGCATTTTAGTTGGGTAGCCAGAAACAGTTTTAATTTGATTAATTATTCCTAGCTTCTCCAGTACATAGGTGGCATTTGGCCAGACAACAATACCTGCACCAATATTAGTTTTTGTTTTATATCTCTCATAAATAGTTACGTCAAAACCTTTTTGTTTTAAAGCAATAGCAGTACTTACACCTGCAACACCAGCTCCTAATATTGCAATTTTCATTTAATTACTCCAAATTATTTATTATAAAACATTAAAGAATATATCATCATTATCTTCTATAATTTTTATATATTTTATTTATAACTCTATCCAGAACCTGTTAATGTAATTGTTTTTGCTTTAGTATTTATTTCATTTTCACTTTGAACATTTATTAGTTATTCCTAATAAATATGCAATTTTAAACTCTAACTGTCGGGCTAACGTGTGTACGAAGCGTTAGCGTAGGACGTCTGGTTAAGTGATTTGTTATAAGTAATTAACACTGTACCTAGCTTGGATAAAATCATTGGAAAATGTTGATGCTTTAGCCTTTTCAAGCTTTACACTATTATTGATTTTTCCAAAAAGTGAAATTCCTGCACCTAAAAGCACGGGAGCTGTCGTAATTGTCATTTCATTAATTAGTTTGAGGTTAATAAAAGATGTAATAGTTGAACCGCCATCTACATAGGCATGTTTAAAGCCACTACTCTCTAACTTTATAATTAATTCTTGAATATCTCCTGAGTACATTTCTATTTTTCCTCGTAGATTCTTTGGCGGCTCTTTTATTGTATTACTTAATACAACAATACGTATATCACCATAAGGCCATTGTTCAGTGGTTAAGTTCATGCTTGAAATCATTTCCATGCACTTACGCCCCATAATCATACAATCTATGGAATCCATAAATGATCGAAAACCCATATCTTCAGAACCCATATCGGCTTCTAAGTTACCTACTGTGTGAAGCCAGTCAACACCTCCATCAGGTGTTGCTATATATCCATCAGTACTTGTTGCAATATATACAGAGCATTTCATATCTCTATTCCTTGGCATTGAGCTATAAATTATTTATAATGTTTGAAATAATACGATATATTTCTTGCAATCGCGGTTGATTGACCTACTATAAGGCATTATCATATACACTTTCATAATGCTCTACTTCTGGGTGTGGGTCATAAAAATGATGCAGTAATGTACGCCATTCTTGATACTCTTTTGATTCTCTAAACTTTACTGTGTGATCTTCTAGTTTTTGCCAATTTACAAGGAGTATATATTGATTGTTTTTTTCAATACATCTATTTAATTGGTGTGAGATATAACCATTAATACTTGCAATAATTTTTTGCGCACTTTTGAATGCAATCTCAAACTCTTTTTCTTGTGTTGGTTTTACATTTAGTATTGCAACTTCCAATATCATTAACATTCTCCTATGTTTTATAACGATTTATTTAAGAAATTATTTTACCTAAATATATAAGATAAAATAACATGTGACATGTCTATAACAGTGCATTAATATTCATGATTAAAGAAAGAATCATTGTTATTTTAGATGTTAATCAAATTAGCTATAATCTCGCATATAAAAATTAGGGTAGGTTTATGCTTGATATTAGTAAAAGAGTTCTTCGTCAAGTTGGTCGTACGAATGGAAAGTATGAACTCATTGGTGAGGGAGATAGAGTTCTTTTAGGCCTTAGTGGTGGTAAAGATTCCTTAATACTTGCACATGCATTAAAAAATATGCAACGTAAAGCTCCTTTTAATTTTGAGTTTAAGGCTGTAACTGTAGATTATGGCATGGGTGAGAATTTTGATATTTTGATTGAACACTGTAAAACTCATGAGATTGAGCATGAAGTTTACAAAACTAATATTTATGAGTTAGCAGAAGAGAAAATTCGTCCAAATAGTTCATCTTGTAGTTTTTTCTCACGTATGAGAAGGGGTGCACTTTATAGTGCTGCAAAAGAGATGGGTTATGAAAAAGTGGCGCTTGGTCACCATTTTGATGATACTGCTGAGAGCTTTTTTATGAATCTGATTTATAACGGTGCTATGCGTTCACTTGCGCCTAAATACACAGCTGGAAATGGTCTTATAGTAATTCGTCCACTTTTACAAGTTAGAGAGAGACAATTAATAGAAGCAGCACTTAAACATAATCTTCCAACAATTGGAGATGAAACCTGTCCATCGCAACATTTTGAAGAGAAAATGCCACATGCTAGAATGCAGATGAAAGCATTACTCAATGAACTAGAGGGGCGTTATCCTACTATTTTTACATCAATGAATTCAGCTTTCGCAAACAAACACTTTGATGCTTTTCTCTAGGTTACAGTTACACGTATATTAAATTTTTTAAAAGTATTTAATCATTTATTGATATTAATTTTTTTATATCCGCATTTGTAATTGATTCCAAGTTTTCGGTAATTTTTTCAGCTGACCAGTCCCACCAAGCGATTTGTAAAAGATTTTTTATAGTCTCTATATTAAATCTATATTTGATAATTTTTGCTGGATTTCCACCTACGACTGCATAGTTTGGTATATCTTTTGTCACGACTGATTTAGTAGCGATGATGGCACCGTTACCTATCTTCACTCCTGGCATAATGGTTACATCGTATCCTATCCAGACATCATTAGCTATAATAGTATCTCCCTTATAAGGAAGTTGCCCCTCTTTAGGTTCTGCTTTTTCCCATCCGTTACCAAATATAAAAAATGGGTAAGTTGAAAAACCACTATTTTTATGGTTGGCGCCGTTCATAATGAACTTTACATCTTTTGCAATAGCACAAAACTTGCCAATAATAAGCTTATCACCAATAAATGGAAAGTGATAGAGAACATTTTTTTCAAAATTCTCTACACCGTCTGTATCATCATAATATGTGTAATCTCCCACTATAATATTTTCATTAGTTATGAAATTTTTTAAATAACCAATTTGAGAAAAGCCTACCATTGGTTCTTTTTCATTTGGATTTGGTCCGTGCATATTTTTCCTATTAATGATTAAAATGGTGATACTTGAATTTCATTATTTAAGTTTTATTTTATCTCCACTTTGGTTTAAATGGAACTCTTTTCCCATCATCTGTAGTATACTCCTCAAGAGAATTATCTTTAGATTGGATGACTATATATGTCATTGTTTCATCAGAAGAGTTACAGATACCTCTTTTCCCGTTAGGTGCAACTCGTATTACGCTACCCTCTTTTATATCAAAATAGTCCTCATCAACTTGAAAAAATCCAAACCCTTTTAAAATAATATATGTCTCTTCATTTTTTATGTGAATATGAAAATAGGGTTGTTCTGATTGTGGGGGAAGTGAATTGAATGAAATTTCCGAACCTGTTGCTTTGGTAACATCTTTTAAAAATACTTTACCTTCTATTTTTTGTTTATTAAGAGGATGAATCAGAGAGTAATCTATTAATTCGCTTAAATTACCTAAATTTACTGCATTATAGTTAATATTTTCTGATAGTTTTTTAATTTGTTTCATACTTTAATCCTTTAGTCTTCATTCATTTTTTTTAAAAAATGTGTAACAATTAACAGTAGAACAACTATTTTTAATATTTTGCTTATTAAACCTTTATTGCAACGTCTCTTGAACCTTTTAGAATAGGCGTGTAACCGGGATCTATCTCTGCACGGCGACGTTCTAAAAACTCTAAGATTCTAAGTTGATAAAGTGCATCATCGTCATCTAGGGTACACAGTTGTAAAGGAAGTAAAAGGTTAATATCTATTTTTGTGGCAAATCTTCTGTATTCTTTTAAATCTTTTACAATATCTGCAACTAATTGATCTATTCCTAAGCCATTTGGTGCATTTATTTTTGCAATATATTCGTTTGTTAGGTTAATTAGTGCTTCACTTCTTGTTTTATCTTCATAAATTAGTTCAGAGTTATGTTTTAATATTTCAGCTTCACATTTAGCATATTTTTCATTTGGAGCAATAATGAGTGCAAAAAGTTTAGCACGAAACTCCATAGAACTATGATGATGAATAAAAACTTCTCTAAATCCACGAAGAATGTGATGTTTTAAGTTATGTAGCCATTTTCCTATTTGCATGAGAGAATTTTACTCCTATTGCCCTTTATTATTGCCAACCTACAGCAAACTAGTGCATACGCGCTAGTTTGCTGTAGGTTGGCAATATATCTCTAATGTGAAATAAATAAAGATGCTATAGAGTTTTGAGCAAATTCAATAAAATTATTTGCCCCTGGTAAGAATGAGATTAGGCTAGTACCAATTCCACCCCAAAGCACAGTTATGGCAATAAGCCCTATTACGATAGGTGTTACTCTTGAAGTAAGTGTTATTGCATCATGCTGGCTTGGATAGAAGTACATAACAATAATTAGATGAAAATAGTAATATATTGAAACAAAAGCTGAAAGTACACCTAGTATTGCAAGAACTGTATATCCAGCTTCAATTGCACCTGTAAAGATATAGAATTTACCTAAGAACCCAATAGTAGATGGGAAACCTGCAAACGAGAGCATAAATATTGTCATCATCAGTGCTAAATAAGGATGCATATGTGCAAAGCCTTTAAAGTCTTCATATGTAGTTCTACGTTTTGTATCCCATGATACATAACTTAGCAATCCAAATGCACCAATAGCACTTAAAAAGTATGCAATTAGGTAGAAAATTATTGATGGCGCGGCGCTTGTTCCGCTAATTCCTGTTGAAGCTAGTGCAATTAGTAGATAACCACTATGAACCATACTAGAAGCTGCTAGCATTCTTTTAATGTTAGTCTGAATAACAGCAAGAAGCGAACCAACTATTAGAGTGATAATAGTCATAACCATTAGTAATTGGTCCCAAATATCTTGTATTAGCTGAAAATCTACTAAAAATATTCTAAGTGCAATTGCAAAAATAGCAATTTTGAAAGTTGATGCCATATACGCAGTAACTGGTAAAGATGCACCATCATAAACATCTAACGTCCACGCTTGAAATGGAACAGCAGATATTTTAAACATTAAAGTCATCATAACCAAAGTACCACCAACTATAACTAAGGTCATATCTTTTTCAATGTTAGAAGATATAAAAGTTGCTATTTCACCTAATTGTGTAGTGCCAGTTTGTGCATAGATAAATGCTGTACCCATTAAAAAGAAGCTCCCACCAAAACTTCCAAGAAGCAGATATTTAAATACAGCTTCTGAAGATTTATGACTTCTTCTATTTAATCCAACTAGTACGTAAATAGAGAGTGAAGCAATCTCTAAAGCAATAAAAGCAGTTATCATCTCAGTTGCCATTGAAAGTAGCATCATTCCAAAGAGAGAAAACAAAATTAGCGCAAATGTTTCAGAGGTAAAAAATTTATTTTTCTCTATATATACATTTCCAATATATATACTAAGAAGCGCACCTAGTAAAAATAGTAGATTAAAAAGTAGCCCAAAACTGTCGTTTATGAGCATATTATGGAAAATTTCTGGGTAGACGTAGTAACTAAACTGTTCACTAAATAGAGATGGTAGGGTAATAGCTAGTGCAACTATAATAATTGTTCGTGTTATGCGCGCGAGTGTTTTAATAGATAGTTTTGTAAAAGCACCTAATAACATAACAACAATAGCACCAAGACCTATAATTAAGATTGGAATCAAAGATACTAATTCATTCATTTTTGCATCTCCGTAATATAGCTTATCTCAAGAGCAAGATTGTCAGTTACTGTTGGTTCAAATTTTTCAATAAATGGCTGAGGCATGATTCCCATTATAAGAATTAAAATTGCAATTGGTAGAAGTGCTGCGATTTCATTCTTTTTTAAGTCATAAAAGTTTTCAGTTGATTCTTGAACTTCTCCAAAAAGTACTCGTTGTAACATCCAAAATATAAATGTCATTGCTAGTAGTAGTGTTGTTGCACTTAACACTCCAACTAGAAGACTATGCTCAAATGCACCAAGAATAATAAGCAGTTCAGCAACAAATCCACTTGTACCTGGAATTCCTACAATTGCTAATGAAAAGAATACAAAAAAGATTGAAAATAGAGGAGCTTGTGAAGCTATTCCTCCAAGCTCATTTACATCTTTATTTTTTGTTCTAGCATAAAGCATAGCGACCATTAGAAATAGCCCACCTGAAGAGAGTGCGTGAGCGCCAATAAGATATATGCTTCCATTCCATCCATATGGATTAAGAAGTAGTAGACCAATTAAAATAAGTGAGAGGTGTGAACCCGATGAGTAGGCAAAAATTCTTTTTATATTACGCTGCATAATTGCACCAATTCCAAAGTAGATGAGTCCTACTAGAGCCATTGCTAAAAGATATGGAGCGTAATTTCCTAACATTTGTGGAAATAGAAAGAATAAAAATCGCCAGATTGCATAAACACCAATTTTTGCCATGATTGATGAGAGTACAACAACTGCGCCAGATGGTGCGGTTGCATATGCTGATGGAAGCCATGTATGAAATGGAAAAATTGGAATTTTAATACCAAAAGCTATAATGAAACCAAAAAATATCCAAAAAATCTCTTTAGTATTTAGAGGTAATGCTTTTAAGTCATTAAGTAAGAAACTCCACTCTCCATGAATATTATAGTATGTAACTGCTAAATAAAGAATAGAAATCAGCATTAAGAGTGAACCTAAAAGAGTGTACAGAGTAAACTTTAGAGTTGAATATATTTTATCCTCATAACCATATAGTCCCATAATAAAAAATATTGGAAGAAGCATTGTTTCCCAAAATAGGTAAAATAAAATAAGGTCAAAAGATACAGCTGCACCCATTACCCCACCTTGAACAAGTAGGAGATTATACCAGTAACCTTTTTCTTGGCGATTCCAGATAGCTAAAAATATTAGTGGCATTAAAATGGCAATTGCCATAACAATCATTAGATTATAACCATCTACTCCAATGTGGTAGGTGATACCATATTGTGGAATCCAAGTGTATTGTTCAACAAACTGTAGAGAAGAGGTAGCTTCAAAGTTTGCAAAAAGATATGCAGATAGTGCAAAAACTGCAATTGAACTCAAAAGTGCGAATGACTTTATCATCAGTAAATTGCTACGTGTAATAAATAAAATTGCCGTTACAATGATTGGCAGAAATATCATTATGCTCAAAATCATTATAAGAACTCCAATAGATAGATTGACATGCCGATAATACCGGCAACCATATAAAGAGCGTAAAAACGTACATTTCCATTTTGCATACGTCCAGTTATAACACCAAGTCTAAAGTAACCACTGCTTGATTGTTTAATTATCTCACTGATTACTCTTACATCAATTATAGTGCTAAAAAAGTAGCTCAAACGTCTAATGTTTTTTACAAAAATAGCATCATAAACTTCATCCACATAGAATTTATTGAGTAGAAGATTATTTATAGATGATTGCGGATTACTTGGTTGAGGGTTACGTCCAAAATTTTTCCATGCAAATAAAATCCCTATACCACTTAGAATAACGTTTAATGTAGTGAGTATCCATTCAGCGCCAATTGATAGATGAATAGTTTTATCTGGTGTGCCTATCCAGTTTGAAAATTGACTCTCTCCACCTAGGAAGTGAGGGAGATTAAGTAGACCAGCTAGTGCTGCTCCAATTGCCAAAATAATTAGAGGTAGTTGCATCGATTTATTGACTTTGTGTAACTCTTTTTCTCTTACTCCAAAGAAGACAGTAAAAAATAGTCTAAACATATAATAAGCTGTAAGAAGTGCTGTTATAGTAGAAATTATCCAGATTCCATAATGTCCAGAAGCAAAAGCGTGTGCCATGATTGCATCTTTACTAAAGAAGCCTGCAAATGGAGGAACTCCACTAATTGCTAGTGTCGCAATTAACATTGTTACAAATGTAATAGGTAGTAGCGTTCTGTGCATTCTAATATCAAAAATATCTTGTTTATGATGCATGGCAACAATTAACACGCCAGCTCCCATGAAGAGCAGGGCTTTAAAAAATGCGTGTGTAAAAACATGAAAAATTGCACCACTATAGAGACCAAGTCCAGCAGCTACAAACATATACCCGAGTTGCGACATAGTAGAGTATGCCAAAATTTTTTTAATATCACTTTGGTGCGAGGCGATTAGTGCTGCAAAAAGGGCGCTAAATGCCCCAATATATGCAATGAATAGTCCAACATCAGGTGTTAGGTTGTAGACAAATGCAAATCTTGCAACCATGTAAACACCAGCAGTAACCATAGTCGCTGCATGAATTAATGCTGAAACTGGAGTTGGACCTGCCATTGCATCAGGTAACCATACATAAAGAGGAATTTGAGCAGATTTTCCCATAGCTCCAACAAAAAGTAAAAGTGCAATTGCAGCTAGCATTGTAGGTGGTACTGTTGAAATATTTGCTTCAAGTGCGCCAAATGTAAAACCTCCAGCACCACCATAAAGAAACAGTAGTAACATTCCAATTAAAAAACCAAAGTCTCCTATTCTATTTAGAATGAATGCTTTATTCCCAGCTTTAACATTTTGAGTATCTTTGTGATAGTAGCTAATGAGGAGGTATGAACATAATCCTACACCTTCCCAGCCTATGAAAAGCATGATAGGGTTATCTCCTAATACTAATAGAAGCATACTCCCCATAAAGAGATTAAAGTAGGCAAAAAATTTCCCATAACCTTCATCTTTACTCATATATCCAGCTGCATATACATGAATTAATGTTCCAATTACAGTTACAAAACTAATCATTACTACACTAAGATGATCTGCAAAAAAGCCTACATTTATTGCAAAGCTGCTTATGTGAAGCCACTCAAATGCTACATAACTCATGCTAGTTAAATTTTCATTTTTAAAAAATTCAAGTGCAACCATAATGCTTAAAACTGCTGATGTTAAAACAGAACCTATTCCAATGAATGAATATGCTCCTTCTTTAATTTTATCTTGGTAAAACGCATAGAAAAAACCAATAATTAAAGAGCCTAAAAAAGGAATTAATACAATTAGTGCAAGTAAAATACTATTCGTCATTTTTAGGTTGCTCCCTTTGTCCTAGTAGTGTAAATACATTTGCATCAAGGCTTCTTCTATTTCTAAATAGTAGAACAATTACTGCTAGAAAAAGTGCAGCTTCAGCTGCTGCAATTGCTATAATCATAAGTGCTGCAATTTGTGTATCTAGTTGTTCAAACTGGCGACTTAAGGCAACAAAGATTAAGTTAATAGCATTTAACATAAGCTCAATTGACATATAGAGTACAATGATATTACGTCTACTAACTACCCCTACAATACCTATACTAAAAAGCAGTACAGCTAAAATCATATAATCGGTTACAAAAATCATCTGTTTTGTTCCTTTTTAGCAAGTACAATCGCACCAAGTAGAGCAATTAAAAGTAAAATAGAAATCATCTCAAATGGAAGTACCCATTTACTAAATAGCTCCCGTCCAATAGCTGCAATTGAACCAAAACCATTAATGATAGTTGCCTCTTTTTGAGGAAGTGTTTGTAGTGCGTTTACAAGTAAAATAGTAAATGGGGATATTGCAATAAGTGAACCTGAAATCCAGAGTGTTTTTTTTGGCTCATTTGGAATATTTTTATCTTTAATGTTTAAAAACATTATGACAAATAAAATTAGTGACATTATTGCACCAGCATAGATAATTACCTGTACTATAAAAATAAAAGAGCTACTAAGAAGTGCAAAAAGTCCAGCAATACTTAAAAGTGTTACAATAAAACTAAGAACGCTGTTTATTGGCTGATGAAAAGAGATCATACCAAGTGCGCTGATTAATGTAATGAGGCTAAGGGCTATAAATATAAATTCAACGAGCACGACTATTTTCCTTTCCAAAAGCTCCAGGTGTAGCTAAAAGCTTCTCTTTTGTTATGACAAAATCTTCTCTATTTTTACCAATAAGACTAAATATCCCACTATCCATTCTAATGGCGTCACATGGGCAGGCTTCAACACAATAACCACAATATATACACTCTAAAAGATCAATATTAAATTTTTTAGGCATTTTCTCATCTACACCATCTTCTCTCTCAGTTGCCTCTATAAAAATACAATTAGCAGGACATGCAGTAGCACACATAAAACATGCAACACAAGCAATAGTGTCATCTGCTCTTTTTGTTAAGCGGTGTTGACCTCTATATCTGTCCGTTATATCGCTTGGTTGTTGATGTGGATATTGTGTTGTTGGAATCTGCGTTGGATTAGATATATTTTTTGAAAAATGTTTAAATGTTGTAGCCATTCCAGCGGCAATTGCTGGTAGATACAATTTTTCCATTAGCGTATCACCGTGGCGTTTAACTATTTTAATTCCCATAATCTGCTCCTAAAACACTACAATTACGATAGCGGTGATAATTACGTTTGCTATAGCCAAAGGTAATAAGATATTCCATCCAAGCGTCTGAATCTGATCATATCTAAAACGTGGCAGTGTCCAACGAACCCATATAAATACAAAGTTCATCATAAAAACTTTTATTACAAAAGTTAAGATTTGTACTGCTGTTGCAATGTATGAAGCAATTTGATTTGTCATTTCAGCGTTTAGAAGAGCCAAGATTCCAAGCTCTGAGCCAATTAGGATGATTGCTAATAAAATTGTCAATATTTTTGTCTCACGTGCGCGTTGAGGTTCATTTACTCCACTAATTTTATTACTACGACGCATCCAGTAAATCATTCCAACAATTAATGGAATAAGTACAACTCCAATAACACTTAGGACTATTTTAGGATTATCATATAGAGTTGGGCTATCTAACCATGGAAGATGGTAACCACCAAAAAACATAGTTACAATTAGCGCACTTGAAGCTGCCATTGCTACATATTCACCCATGAAAAATAGTGCAAACTTCATGGCACTATACTCTGTGTGATAACCTGCAACAATTTCGCTCTCACCCTCTGCTACATCAAATGGCGCGCGATTTGTCTCAGCAAATGCAGTTATTATAAAAATAATACCAGCTATTGGTTGCATTATAATTCCCCAAGCTGGTAAAAAGCCCCAAAGGAGTTCACCCTGAAAATCAACCATACCATTTAGGTAAATTGTTCCATATGTCAAAAGCATTGAAACAATAGCTAGTCCCATTGAAACTTCGTAACTTATTATCTGCGATGTTGCACGAAGTGAACCTAGTAATCCATACTTGTTATGGCTACTCCACCCAGCTAGTATAATTCCATAAACACTAAGTCCTGCAAGCGCAATAAACCATAAAACTCCAAGTTCAATTGGAAGAAGCTGTACAACGCTTAAACCTTTATCGGTTAAGAGAGTATTGCTAAATGGAATAACGGCAAATGTTAAGTATGATGCACCAAAAACAATTGCAGGTGCTAACATATAATAAAATTTAAACTTAATATGTTTTGGATAAAACTCCTCTTTAACAATAAGCTTTAACATATCTGCAAATGATTGTACTATTCCACCTATTCTAAATCCAAAAATATTACTTCTATTTGGACCTAATCTATCTTGAATGAAAGCAGCAACTCTGCGTTCCATCCAAACTAGTATAGGTACACTTCCTAAAGAGAGTAAAGATGTTATAACAAGTGCTATAATCGTTCCCTCAACACTAAACATTAGATTCTCCAAATGCGAGTCCACCAAGTGGTATTTTAGAGAAGTTTATATTCTTGAACACCTCTAAGTCTCTCATCTCATTTTGCCAAATTTGCTCATTTGTATGACTAACCTTTTTTTCACTTACTATATGTATTAGCTCTAGTAAATCAGGCTTTTTCTCAGTCGGAACTAGAGCTGCATTTAATTGCTGAAGATGCCCATTTTCATTTACAGTTGATCCACTCACATAACTAAATGGAGCGTAAGCAAATGATATTTCAGAATCTTGTCTATTCTCGCACTCAACTTCAGAAAAATGTACATTTATTTTATTGGTTAATTTGTTTGATAGTTCACGCTCTGGATTTAAAAGTAGTTTATGGTTAAAGTTAATTACTAATCTTGCGCTATCTAAACTATCTATAAATTTGTTATAATCAGTCTCTATTTTTAGCGCATTAATTGTCCAACGGTTTGACGCACGGTCATTGCTTCTTAAAATATCATCACCAAAGTTTTCATCTGTATATCTTTCTAGTGGACAAAAAACATTAGCACCTATGATTTTAGAAAATTGAATAACAGAAGCAATCTGTTCATTTAAAAGACTAGGCGATAGTACAATAAGAGTATGGTTACTTTCACTTTTTAGAAGCTTCTGCATTTTTGAAATTGCTTTTTTAAAGTTGATATTAAGATTTCTACTATAAGTACCTCTAAAGTCATCTTCATTTTGCTCTTTAAATGACAATCTTCCCTCATCACAGATAAAGTGACCATTTACAGCAAGGTTTTTACGAGGTCGGTAGCGATGAATTACAGGAGTTCCATATTTTAGTGTATTGTGGTCGATGTAAATATTACAGCCCTTAGCACAACTTTGACAAATACTAGGTGTTGCTGTCATAAACCATACTCTTTGTTTGAAACGAAAATCTTTACTAGTAAGCGCTCCAACTGGACAGATGTCTACAACATTCATTGCATATGGATTATTTAACTTTTTACCTGGCATTGTAGAAATTTTTGCATGATCCCCACGACCGACTATTCCTAGTTCATTTGTTTTTGTGTAAGAGGTTGTGAATCTTGCACATCTTTCACACAGGACACATCTCTCTTGGTCAAGCATAACGTTTGAACCTAAATCGATATGTTTTTTATGTGTAACTTTTGGAGTCTCAAGTCGACTATCATAAAGTCCAACTTCCATGTAATACTCTTGAAGCTTACACTCACCAGCTTGATCACAAATAGGGCAATCAACTGGATGGTTAATTAGCTCAAGTTCTAAAATAGAGCGTTTAACCGCCATTATATTGTCACTTTTTGTACTAATTACCATGTTGTCTTCTACAAATGTATCACATGCAATTTGAGGACGTTTTTGACCCTCAATTTCAACCATACACATACGACAATTTCCATCAGGCCCTAGTGCTTCATGGTAACAAAAGTGTGGAGTTTCAATTCCATTATCAAGTAGTGTTTGAAGTAAATTAGCTCCACTTTGTGCTTCTATCTCTTTTTGATTTACTGTTATTCTAACGAGGTTTGACATGATGCCTCCGCGACTGCCTCAACTGGACTCTTAACAAAACGACCCTCAGATATATAGTTTTCAAACTCTTCTCTAAAGTTTTTTAAAAATCCCTCAATTACACCTGCTACTGCTGGTGCAAAAACACATATAGTTTTTCCATTCATAGTTTTTGCAACATCTAAAAGAGTGTCTAAATCTTTTTCTTGTGCTACACCATCTAAAATAGCTCCAACGATATTATCAACCCAGCCACTTCCCTCGCGACATGGTGTACATTGACCACATGATTCATGGTGGTAAAATTCAAGTAGGTTTTTAAGAGCTTCAACCATATCTGTATCTTCATCCATAATGATTGCACCACCAGTTCCCAAAGCCGAACCAGCTGAACGCATTGATTCATAATCGAGCATAACACATGCTAAATTTTCATCTGCTTTTAAAACAGGAGTTGACGCACCACCTGGAATTACAGCTTTTAGTTTTTTGCCATTTTTTACACCGCCACCAATTTCATTAATAAACTCAATAAGAGATGAACCATATGTCATTTCGTAAACACCTGGATTATTAATCTGTCCACTTAGCGCAAAAAGCATAGTCCCTGGACTTTTTTCAGTTCCATATTGCCTGTAGGCACTTGCTCCATTTTCTACAATGAAAGGAACTGTAGCAATTGTCTCAACATTATTTACAGTTGCAGGATTTCCAAAGTAGTACTCTGGTTCAGGTCTTTTAGGTTTGAGTCTTGGATGTCCACGTTTTCCCTCAAGTGATTCAATAAGTGCAGTCTTTTCACCACAAATATAAGCACCAGCCCCACGATGAATAGTTATATTTACTTTATGTGAGAGAGTAGAATTATCACCTAAAATATTTGCAGCATACGCTTCATCAACTGCTTCTTGAAATCTATCTATAAAAAATTTATATTCGCCTCTAATATAGATATATGCTTCATGTGCATTCATAGCATATGCACTTATAATCATTCCCTCAATTAATAGGTGAGGATCATATTGTAAGATTTGTCTATCTTTAAATGTACCAGGTTCACTCTCATCGCCATTAACAATTAAGTAGTGTGGTTTGTCACTTTTTTTTGGCATAAGTGACCATTTTGCTCCAGCAGGTGCGCCACCGCCACCTTTTCCACGTAGTCCACTCTCAGTTATAATATTAATAATATCTTCAGGTGACTTTAATAGTGCTGTATCAAGCGCGCTATAGGCACCATGTTCTTTAGCTACTTCTAAAGTATGGGAATTAGGAATATCAAATTTTTTGCTAACAATTTTTACAATCATTTAATCTCTCTTAAAATTTCATCAACTTTAGAAGTTGTTAAATTTTCATGATAAACTCCATTTAGTGCCATTATTGGCGCTCCACCACACGCTCCCATACATTCAACTTTGCTTATCTTAAATTTATCGCTATTTGCAGTTTTCTCTTCAATATATTTTAAAATCTCGCCTTGTCCGCAAAGTTTACATGAGAGAGTTTTGCATACTTCAATATGATAAGGTGCAATCTTTTCAAGATTAAACATCGTGTAAAATGTAACAACTCTATAGACTTCAATTGGCGCTACTTCAATTTTAGTAGCGATGTATTCCATCGCATCTGTACTTATAAATCCCTCTTGCTCTTGTGCTAACCATAGAGATGGGAGCATAAGCGATTGCGGATGAGGATATTTTTTAAGAATATTTGAAAATTTCTCTTCATTTTTTGGAGTAAATGTAAAAGTACTCATCTATCCATCTCTCCTGCAATAATATTTAAGCTCCCTAAATTTATAACCGCATCAGCTATCATAGTTCCCTCAATCATATCAGCATATGCACTCATTGCAAGAAGGCTTGGAGCTTTTACTTTTACTTTATATGGTGTTCCACTACCATCACTTACAATGTAGAACCCAAGCTCTCCATTTGGAGCTTCAAGTGAATCATAACGCTCACCTAATGGAACACGGACACCCTCAATTGTCAACATAAATTGGTTCATAGCGCCCTCAATTGTAGTATAAACTTGAGGTTTAGCAGGGAGTGCAAAAGATCTATTATCTACATTAATAGCACCATCTGGCATATTTTTAGTAACTTGCTTTATGATACGCATGCTTTGAGTTATCTCTTCAAATCTAACCATCATTCTGTCATATACATCGCCAGTACTACCAATTGCAACATCAAAATCAAGTTGGTCATAATTATAATAAGGGTTAGTAGTTCTCATGTCATAAGGCACACCAGAAGCTCTTAAAATTGGTCCTGTAAAACCATAATTTAAAGCTTCATCTGCTGTTACAATACTAATATTTTGACTTCTATCGTGAAAGATTCTATTATGTGCAACAAGTGAGAGTGTATCATCTACCCCTTTTTGGACCTTTTTGAGAACCTCTTTTAAATCTTTGTACCAGCCTTTATATAAATCGTGAGTCATTCCACCAATACGCATATAGCTATTTGTAAGTCGCGCACCAGTTAATTTAGATAAAAAGTTATACGCGTCTTCTCTTGGATTGAAAAGATAAAAGTAGTTAGTAAGAGCGCCCATGTCAACTAGGTTTGCAGCCAAACAGACAAGATGATCGATTATGCGTGAGAGTTCCATGAGCATTACACGAATTGCAATTGCGCGATCTGTTATTTGGATACCAATCATTGATTCAACTGCTTTAGCAAATGCAATATTATTTGAAAGTGCAGAGCAGTAATTTAGACGATCAGTATAGGGGATAATCTGGTTATATGTATGATTTTCACAACTTTTCTCAAAACCTCTGTGAAGATAACCAATTTCTGGAACTGCTGCTTTAATTACTTCGCCTTCTAATGCAACGAGCGTTCTAATTGTTCCATGGCTTGCTGGGTGCGATGGACCAAGGTTCAAAAACATGTGGCTATCTTCTTCTTCACTATAAACACCCCCATGGTCACATTTGAGTAGCCCTTTTCCATCAAGACGTTCATTCATCTCTTCAAGTAAATCATCACTCTTTGTACACATCTGACCTTTTGTAATAGGGTAAGATTTTCGTAATGGGTGTCCTACAAACTGGTGATGATTAAGCAAACGACGTAGGTTAGGATGACCTTTAAAGTTAATACCATATTGATCATATGTTTCACGCTCTAGCCAGTTAGCACCTCTAAATAGATCAACAATACTTTGTATTCCATCTTCAGGGTCTGTAACTGGACTTTTAATGGTTACAGTGTGAAAAAAGTTTTTGTGTCTTAAGATATAGACAATAAAAAATTGTGTCTCTTTTTTTATTTTATATGTCTCATAATCAATTGCGGTAATATCTAAAATAATTGTAAACCCGAACTCTTCTTTTAATGCAGTTAAAATAGTTATTAATTTATTTTCACTTGTTGTGAAAGATAGACTTTTATCTATAATCTCTTTTTGTGAAAAGTCTGAATTGAATTTTTCTATAAATTGTTCAAAATGTTTAGGCATTGTCTAGCTTTCCACAGTAGTCCGCGTTTCTTGGTTCACTTAATTTACATTTTAAAACTTCATCTTGAATACTCATTAAAGCATCCATAAGTGCTTCTGGACGAGGAGGGCATCCTGCAACATACGCATCTACTGGAATAATCTCATCAATTCCTTGCATTGTTGTATAGTTATCGTAAAATCCACCAGAGGATGCACATGCACCCATAGCAATAACCCATTTAGGTTGAGGCATCTGCTCATAAATTTGTTTAAGAACAGGTGCTTGTTTATAAGTAACTGTTCCAGCTACTATCATTAAATCTGCTTGACGAGGTGAAAAACGTACAACTTCTGCACCAAAACGTGATATATCATGGCGGCTTGCTGCTACACTCATAAACTCAATCGCACAACATGCAGTTCCAAAAATCATTGGCCATAAAGAGGATTCACGACCCCAATTTGCAATATCTTCAACTTTTGTTGTTATAACTGTATCTTCTAAAATAGCTTTTTGTTCTATTGCCATTTAAGTACTCCGCGTTTGTAAATATATGCAAGTCCAACAAGAAGCAGTCCCATAAACACAAACATATCTATTAGTCCTAACATACCAGTCTCTCTTAGAGTGACAGCCCATGGAAACATAAATAGAATTTCAACATCGAAAATAATAAAAAATATTGCTACAAGATAGTATTTAACGCTAAAACGTTCAAAACAGTCGCTGATCGTTGTTCTAATCCCACTCTCATAGACCTCATTTTGTTGTGTACACTCTATAGATTTTGGTCCTAGGTATTTACTTAGATGTATAATAATTGGAAGTAAAACAACAATAAGTGTTAAAATTGTTGTTGCAAGTGCTAGCTCATAAGACACAACGTACCTTTTATTGATTATAAATTATGTCGTGATATTAACACAAAAATATAAAGTTTCCTTTAAAATTAAAATTAAAATTTTTATTATTTTTATTACTTACCATTATATTTTAGAAAAACTCCATATCACCTTCATCAACTTCGGGAGGATTAACCATTAAAACAATTGTTTGCATATCGCTAATCATAGATGCATCATACATATTAGGATTAATAATGCCAGTTTCAAATATCTCTTTTTTCCATTTAAGGAGTACAAAAATAAAACTCTCCATCAAAACAAAAGCATCTTTAGTAAGTGTTAATTCAGCTGCGGTTTTACCCTTAAGTGTATCTGCTAAAGAAACCATAGATGAAGCTAAATTATGAAAAATTGGATAATTAGATAGTATTTGTCCATAACGTCCAAGTGAATTACTTAAAAGTTGCATCTTTTCATCATCTACTTGTTCATTTAAAATCATAATTACAGTTAGACTATCTATCTCATTTTCAAGTTCAGTTAACTCTTGTAAATCATTATCTAATACATAATCATCAAATCGTTGAAGACCATCTTCTGTTAGTGATCCCTCCGGTCTCTCTTCTTGTTTTGCTTTATTTTTGTTGAGAATATTTTTGTTCACTCTTTGAGCGTTTTGCTGTACATTCTCTTTTGCTAATTTTGCATCAAATATACGAAGAGCTTTTTCTAATTTTTTATTCTCTTCAATCAAAGCAGCATTTGAGTCTTCTAAACGATCTCTATATGAGACAATAAGATTTTCATTTGAGATACTTTTAGAGACTTTATAAAGAACATCAATTAATTTTTGAAGGTCTAGTGGTTTAAGTACAAAACTACTTACTCCCATATTTACAAGTTGTAAAAGATAAATTGTCTCATCATGAGCAGATGTTATAATAATTGGCTGTTCAGGGTTTATCTCTAATATCTTTTCAGTCATCTCTATACCATCCATAATAGGCATTCTAATATCTGTAATTACAATATCATATTGTCTATTTTCAAAAAAAGTAAGACCTTGCTTACCATCTTCTGCTGTATCCATTTTAGTGAAAAAATTTGATAAAAGCATTTTCGTTTCTTCTCGTAAACTTTCATCATCTTCAACATATAGAACATTCAACTTTTTAGAATATGCTACTAAATCTTTTGCATCAGTCATAAATTAAACTCCCTCTTTTTTTAAATCTTTTGCTTGTAACGGTCTTGAAAAGTAGTAACCTTGTGAATAGTCTACACCTAGATTTCGTACTGTTGCAAAAACATCTTCATTGTGTACAAATTCTGCTATAACTTTTGCACCAATTTTATCCGCCATAAATATAATAGCTTGTACTATTTTTTTACTCTTTTCATCACGATTGATATTTTTTATAAACTTACCATCAATTTTAATACAATCTGCATTAACATCTAGCAATCGACTGAAATTTGAATTTTCTGTTCCAAAATCATCAACTGCTAAACGAAATCCTCTCTTTTTTAGCCCATTTAACTGTCTTAATATTTTTTCATCACTAAAAGCAGTTAAATTTTCTAAAATCTCTATTATTACTCTATTTGGATTAACATTATGAATATTTGACTGTTTGAGTAAAAAATCTTCTAAATATTCATTCATCAAATCATCAGCTGTTATATTTATAGAAAAACTATATGAGAGTGAACTAAATGTTTCAAAGCTTTTTGAAATGATACGACGTGTTACATCAGTTATTAGCCCTGTAAGTCTAGCAGCTTCTATGAATTTATTTGGTGTAATTATTTCGGTACCACCATTTTCTAGTGGTAAAATAATTCTAGCTAATGCTTCATATTTTTCAACCTTAAGTGTAGAATTATTTATGATAGGTTGAAAAAATGGTTCAATTTGGTCTTTTTTAAGAGCATCTTTAATTTTGTGCATCCAGAGTATTGTCTCTTTTTGCGATGTTATAAATTCAGATTTTTCACTAAAAGTGTTTTGAGAGAGATTGTTTTTTTTCGCCTCTTGTAGAGCTATTTTGGCATTTAGAATGCTATTTTTATTACTAGAATCTGATATTCCTACACTTAAGTTTACCTGTATCTTAATATCATTATCTAATGTAATATCTGTTTTAAAAAAGTCAATTACTATTTGAGCAAAGTTTTGAGGTTGATAAATTGTATAGCTTTTAAGTATACATACAAATTCATCACATCCTATTCTATAAAGATCGGCATTTTCTGGAAGTAAAGAGTCGATTTTAGAGGCAGTTTTTTTCAAAACTTCATCGCCATACTTATATCCATAAATTTTGTTAATTGCATCAAATCTAACTATATTAAATAATATAACAGCAAAATTTTTATCTGTTGTTATATCTTTTTGTAGTACAGCATGGTTTAAAAGCCCAGTTAGAGTATCTATCCTAGAGTTTTCTATAAGTTTTTGAGCATTTTCTTGAATTGTTTTTTGAATTGTTTTTGTTTGTGTATCTACCAATTCATGCAGTTTATCTTGATATAACTCATGTTCTTTTGCAATTTTAATATCTTTTGAGACTTTTTTAAATATACTAATGACAGTATTTAATTGCAGAGGTTTTACTAAATATCCGTCAATACCGAGTGTAATTGCATCTAAAAAATAGTGTGTCTCATCATATGCTGATAATAGTATAAACTTTTGGTTACTATTTTCCTCTTTTATCTTCTTAATCATAGATATACCATCAAGATTCGGCATTACAATATCTGAAATAATTAAGTCATATTTATTTTTACTGTTTAACTCTATACCTTGTAGACCATCTTCTGCTGTATCTAAAGTCAAAAAAAAGTTTCTTAGTAAATTAGTAGTTTCTGTACGAAGTGCATCATTATCTTCAACATAAAGTACATTAAGTGAATTAGAGTATTTTAAAAGTGATGCAATATCTTCCATTCCAATATCCATTAATTTATGTTTTTATATATTTGAGATTGTACGCTTACTTTCTTTATATCTCACTTAAAATAGGAATGTAGATTTTATTTATGAATTCATTGTATTCATCATCTAAATTACTATCTATTGTAATGCCACCTCCACTCTTGTAAATTAGTTGATTATCTTTTTTCTCTATAAAGCGTATTAAGACACCACTTTTTAAACTATCACCGTCAAAGTAACCAAAGACACCACTAAAAAAACCTCTATCATATTTTTCAATGCTCTGTATTATTTCACACGTACGCTTTTTTGGTGTACCTGTGATACTTCCAGCTGGTAGAAGATTTTTTAGTATATCACCTAGATTCTTACGCCAATTATCAGTTAGCTTCCCACTTATATGTGAGCTAACTTGCAAAAGTGTCTTATTTAGAGTTGTTATGCTTTCGATGTATCTGAACTTTTCTAATTTTATATTTGTGGCAACCTTTCCTAGGTCATTTCTAAGGAGATCTACAACCATAATATGTTCTGCAAGCTCTTTTGGATTGTTTAATATTTTATTTTTTGCATCTTTAATACTTGCATCAATGGTACCTTTCATAGGATAGGTATGAATTTTATTTTCAGATATAGATATAAATGGCTCAGGAGAAAAAGATACAAATTTATTTTTATATCTTAGTTTAAAACGTGCATGGGAGTTTTTGAAAATCTCTTTTAGTGTTGCTTTAGTCTCTATTTTTGTTGGTTGAGTGAGGTTTAAAAGGTAAGTATTGCCATTTTTTATCTCCTCAATTACTGCGTCAAACTTATCTTTGTAGATTTTAAAATCTATAGGAAATTTTTCTAGATTAATAGGCTCTTTTACTGGTTTATTCATTTCATCTATGCTAAATTCAATATCTTCATCTTTAAGAGTATCTAATGTATATGTTAAAACATTATCTGCTTTATAGTCTATGATAAAGATAAATGGGATTCGCTTTGATGCTAGGTCTGAAATATTATCCCAAGATTGCATTTTTTAAAATAGCCATACGAATATAGACACCGTTTTCAACTTGTTCTAAAACTTTTGAGCGTTTATCAGCAAGCATTGCATCGTCAATATCTACATTTCTATGAACTGGACCTGGATGTAAAAGTAGTAATTTTCTATTTCCTACTAACTCTTTAGTAATACAAAAATCTCCAGCATAATCTTTTAGACTAGCATATGTGCTATGGCTGTGCCTTTCTGTTTGTGTTCTAAGACTCATAATAATATCAACTTCATCAATAACATCTTTAATTGAGTAAGATGTTCTAAGATTAGTTTTCATTAAAAAGTGAGGAGGAGCTACTAAAATTATATTTAGTCCAAAACGTGAAAGTAGTTCAATATTGCTATTTGCCACGCGAGAGTTTTTAATGTCTCCAACAATTGCAATAGTTTTTCCTTTTGGATTAGGGATATGACGTGTTATTGTAAAAAGATCTAGTAGTGCCTGAGTAGGATGAGCATGCGCACCATCTCCTGCATTTATTATTTTTGCTTCAACATGTTCAGCAAGACTTGCAGGAACTCCAGCATATTGGTGTCTAACTATTATGGCGTCAGGTTTCATGGCATCTAGATTTGCAGCTGTATCATAAAGAGTTTCGCCTTTATTAGTAGAGCTTTTTGTGACATCTAGATGTACAACTTTTGCACCAAGTCTTTGAGCAGCGACATCAAATGAACTTCTTGTTCTTGTAGAGTTTTCAAAAAATAGTGTCATAATCAGACGATTTGAAAGGATTGGCACGACGTTGCCATCTTTAAACTTTTGCGCATCTTCAAATAGTTTTGCGACTTTTTCTACCGATAAATCTTTAGTTGTAATTAGATGAGACATAAAATGTATTATATCGGAACTATTTTTGCATGTGAAGATGTAAAGGTGTAAATATGTTAAATTCTTTTTCTCTACGCTATAAACTTTTTATCTTACTTGCGACTATGCTTACTGGACTTTTACTCTTAATAGCTATTATAAATATAAATATGAATCAGATGAAAGAGCGTTTAGATAATATCTATTTTGGAAATTTTATTCCAGTTAAAACTCTTCAAACAATGAGAATGTATTATAGTGAAGATATTGTTATTCCATTATATAAAGTAAGACATGGTTTGCTAGAGGTAAATGAGGCAAAAAGTTTAATAGTTACTGCAAGAAGTGAAGTCTTAGCTCTTTGGAAACAGTATAAAAAAATATATAAAAGTGATAGTGAATTACCATATATTGAGTATACAAATGAGTTATTAAAAAAGACAGAGCGATATTTAGAAAAGGTTGTAAAAGCTTTAGATAATGATTCTACAAAAAATAAAATCTCACTTGCAACACTCTCAAAAAAAGTTGAAAAGATAGATACTGCATTAGAAAAAATAGAAAATTTCGAAATAGAATCAGCTCGTATTGGTAGAAAAGGAATATTAGAAATTTATGAAATGACATCAATTGTCTTAAATTTAATCTCACTTGCGGCAATTATATTAGCACTCTTGATTAGTTTGCCAATTATTCGCTCAATTAGAAAGAATCAGCTAAAACTAGAAGAGAATAAAGAGGAATTAGAGCAGTTAAACATTAAGTTAAAAGAGGCAGCACTGAATGACAGTTTAACTGGACTACATAATAGGCGCTATTTTAATGATATTGCAAAAAATGAACTGCGTAGGTGTGCTAGAGAAAAGAGATTATTCGCATTTTTAATGTTAGATATTGACTATTTTAAACAATATAATGACACATATGGACATATAATGGGAGATAAAGCTCTTCAAGAGGTAGCAAAAAGTTTAAAGGGTAGTTTTCAAAGACCTGGTGATTATGTTTTTCGTTTAGGAGGAGAGGAGTTTGGTGTAATATTATCACCAGATACATCCTCTGATGCTATGATGCGCGCTCAAACTGTAAATGAACGAATAAAAGAGTTAGAGATTGAACATACAGGCTCAAAAATAGAATCTGTATTGACTGTATCTATTGGAGTAAGAGTTATTGAGGTAGATATTGATTCAAACATTGAAGATATTATGCACAGCGCAGATGAAGCACTTTATATAGCAAAAGAAGAGGGACGTAATAGGTCCATACAAGCATGATTAGTTTTTATTCTTTATAAATATTACATTTAAAGCTTAAAAGAAGTAACACTTAAGTAAAATAAAAATCAAAAAAAGCAATACGAAACTGGATTATATTAATGAAATTACTACTGTTTAAACTTTTAAAGCTTAGAGAGAATGAGGGTAAAAAAGTTTTTCTATTTTTTATCTTTGCGCTATTTTTACAATCAGGTGTATCAATTGGTGAGAGCGTATCTAGCTCGCTTTTTTTAATTAATGTAGGATTTGAACAGCTGCCTATTATATATATACTGATTCCTGTAATTATCATTATGGTATATTTTCCAATTTACTCTTTTTATCTTAAGCGTTACACTGAAGAGAAGTTTTTTAAAATATCACTAATATTTTTAACCATTGTAAATATATTGATTGTTTTATCTATTAAATATCTAAAAGTATATATTCCACCTGAACTTTTTAATTTACTTTTTTATTTTATTATTTTATATACAATTGTCTGGGCAACTGCTCTTTATACTCTGTTTTGGAATTTTATTGATGGCTTTTTTAATATTTTAGATAGTAAAAGAATTTTTTCTATTTTTAGTGCTGGTACTGCACTAGGGGCTATTTTTGGTGGTAGTTTAGTAACAATTTTGACAAGTTACATATCAGCGGTTGACCTCTTTTTCTTCTGGTCACTTTTTTCTATACTTACGCTATTTATGCTCAATTTAATAGGAAAAACATACAAAACAATACCTATGATTGAAGAGGAAGAGGAGATTGAGGGCATATTTAAACAGCTCTCATTTATGGTTAATGCTATTTTAAAATCACCTTATGTTCTCTATATTACAGCAGCTTTTTTTGTAACAATTATTTTAGCGACTACACTTGAATTTGAGTATATGGGTATTATTTCTAAAGATCAGACTGAGGAGAGTTTAGCCGCACTATTTGGCAAGCTTTTTGTTATAGTTAATGTTTTTAATTTAGTTGTTAATTTCTTTTTATTTAATCGTTTGGTTTTAAATTATGGTGTGAGGAATTTAACGCTTATTCAGCCAGTGGCATATATTTCAGCATTTGTATATCTCTCATTAACTAGAGAGTTTGAAGCTGCTCTATTTGGATTTTTTGTTGTTCAAGGTATTGCTGTAGCAATTGACTACAATAACCAAAATCTCCTTTATAATGGAATAAAGTCAAGTATAAAATATAAAGTTAGAACATTTATAGAAAATCTTGGTGAGCCTTTAGCTGTAGCTGTAGCTGGTATTTTACTCGTATTTTTAAGTGATAATAAAACGCCTTATTTTATTGCATATTTTGGTGGAGCCATTTCATTTTTTTACTTGATAATTATACTTTTTTTACGCTCTGATTATCCAAAAGCTATGGTAGAGAACTTTAAATCTGATTGGCTAGATTTCTCATACGATAGTGATGTTTTACTTTCAAACATAGATATGTATGAAGTAGAAAAGCTTAATGAATACGCAGAGAATGAGCAAAGCAGGGAGCTTGCATTACATATTTTGGCTCAATTTAAACCTTTAGATGCACTTTTAAATCTTTTGGCGTATTTAAATACAACATCTAGAAGAAACGTAGATAATAATCGTTTATTATTAAAAAAGCTTTTAAATTATTCTGATGCTAATATACCCCTAATAGTTATTAGGTGGGTTGAAAACAATATGCAAAGTCTAAACTTAAACCTAATTAGAGAACTTGGTGTACATGGATTCATATCTATTAAAAAGATTTCACCTATGTTTACTAGTCTTGATCCAAAAAGACAAGCGACTTCTGCTGTTGTTCTTTTAAATAGCCCTTTTCCTGATGATATTTCTAAAGCTAATGATATTATACATACTTTAATGCAAAGTGATGATGTAGAATATTTAAGAGAGGGGATCTATGCCTTAGGTGAGTCAAAACATAGTGAATATGCATTTTTTGTTTCTAAATTTTTAGAGCATAAAAATAGAGATATTAGATACCAAGCATTAGAAGCCATATTAACACTTAGTAATGAAAACATGAATAGACTTGTTCCAGATATTTTGAAAAGTTTTAAAAACTCTTCAGTAAAAGAGAAAGAGATTTCTATAAACATATTGAAAAAAATACATGATTCACAATGTATTATTCCACTACTTGAAGAGAGTGATATCTTAACACCATTTGAAAGACGAAATATTATCTCTCTTATTGAAGACCTTGGACTTCAAACAATTCCTTCAATTGTTACAATCTTAGCAGAAGATAGGTTCTCATATGCTGCGCGTTCAATTGCAGCTAGGACTTTAAGTAAACTAGCTTTCGCGCAGTTTAAATCATTAGAAGAAGAGCTTATTACTCATGAAATAGAGCTAGCTTACAGACACCTATTTACACATTATCATATTGAATTATCTTTAAATGATGAATCTAATAACAGGTTAAGACTTTTATCTACTTTTTATAAAGATATACATAAAAACACAGTTGAATTTATTTTAGAACTTTTAACCATTGGTGGAAGATTAGCAGATTTTGAGATGATTAAGACATCACTCAATTCTGATAACGCAAAAAGTCGTGGAAATGCGATTGAGACGATTGAGCAGAGTACGGATAAAAAAATATTTTCAATGCTCCTTCCTTTAATTGATCAAAGAAGTATAAATGATAGTATGGAGTTTTATAAGTCAAACTTTGATGTGAACACATTAACTATTGATGATATTATTAAAAATGCTCTTATATCGAATAATACACTAGAACAGAGTATAGCTTTAGAAGTTGTTTACTACACATCTTCAAAATATAAAGAGTTATTTAGGAAGTTACTATTAGAGAGTAACTCTGAAGATGTTAGGGATGCTCTTATTTTTCTTCTTGAAAATGAGGAGTTAAAAACAAAGATTTATAAATTAATATTGCTTTCACAAAACTATTTTTTCTCGTCATTTAATATTTTTGAGCTTTCTATGCTGATAGAAAATTCAAGTATTGTAGAGATGAAAAAAGGAGAAGAGTTCTTTAAAAATGAGTTTAGTAGCATATATATCTCAATAAATAATGAAGCAGAACCTATTATAGGATTAGAATATATCTTCAAAGAGCAGCACCCGCCTACTACTTTATCTAAAGAAGATGGTAAATATCTTCAACTAAAAAATAGAAGTATAATTCAGAGTATTCACTCTTATCCAACAATGGGAATTATATTTTCAAAAAAAATGAGTGCATATGAAATTATCTAAATTATTAAACACCAACGTTAAGAGTCTAGTTCTTCTTGTATTAATTCCAATATTAAGCATACTTATTATTTTTATGGCATGGCTAAGTTATGATGAGATGTATAGGACAATTATCAATGGTTTTAATCAAAAGCTTATTGCTATTAGTTCAACTTCAGGCTCATTCATAGATGGTGATGAACATGAAAAACTTGCGCAGGCAAAAGAGATAAAAGCGTTATCTTTTGGTAAAGATAATAAACTTTATGGTGTTGATAGCTTAAATTATTTCATTGAAGTTAATATTGAAGATGGTGCTGGAGTTAGGCTTTTTAAATTTGATTCTGAAATAAATGATATTACATATAACGCTAAAACTGAACTTTTCTATGCTACTAGCAAAAATAAAATTGTTACATTTAATTTTGAAAATGAAAGTATTAAGGAGTTTTATACAGATTCATCTGAATTAAAAGGTTTGGCTTATGACACTGTAAATGAGTATATTTATGTTTCTAAATCAGCAGAGATTCTGCGCATAGATAAAAATAAAGAAGTAAAATTTATAACTAAAACTAAACATATGCTTACCTCTTTAGCTTTTGATAGTGAAAAAAAGGCTCTATATGCGATAGAAGGAAAAACAGATAAATTAATTTTTATTGATATATATGATAATAAACAGACAGAATTGACGTATAAAGAGTTTTATAGTGATTCAAATCCTTTAGTCGCTATTGCATTTAGAAATGAAAAATTATATGCAGGTAAAAATCACCTTATAATTTATGATAAAAAAACAAAAATCACTACGTATAAAGATTTTGCGCGTGGTTATAGAAATGAGAAGAGCGATATTTATAAAAAATATATTATACCTATGACAAAAATAAAACTAGAAGCAGATCTTACATATCACTATACTCAAAATCTTATATATGATAATGAAAATGCAAACTGCATCTATATTTTGGATGTTAGTGAGGGAAATGATTATACGCCTATTGGTTCAGAAGATGTAATGGATAAAGAAGCAATTATTGGTGCAGAGAATGTAATGCATAGAAAAGAGGTTTTTGTTAGTAAAATACAAGAGTGGGAGCAATGGGGGTTACTTAAAGTTGCATATGCTCCTATTTTAAATAAAGCAGGTGTCGTAAAAGCAATTGCTGGTGCTGATGTTGATATGGGTATTATAAGAGAAAAAACAAAACAGGCACTTATGCAGTCTAGTATTGCTGGCATAGTCTTTTTAATAATCTCGATAATCGCAGCCTTTAGTATTTCTAAAAAAATTATTGAACCAATTAGAAAACTCAAATATTCTGCTTTAAGAATAGCAGCTGGACGCCATAGTGATAAAGTCTCAATAAAAAAACCTAGAGAACTTAGTGAGTTATCTAGTACTTTTAACACTATGGGAACAAAACTAAAAGATACAGTCTCTCATTTAACGCAATATAATGGTAATGTATTAACACAGAGAAAAGAGCAAGACTTGCAGGTTAAATTAGATCAAAGAGTGAAAATTAAGCATGATAGAATTCGCTCATTTGCCTTCAAGCTTTCATATGCTATAGATGGGATTCTTCTTAGAAACAACATTCTATATTTTTGGTTTTCAAATGAGCTTCAAGAGACGAGCTTTATGGCTTCAAAGGAGAGAGAGTTGATTTCTACTACTCTTGATACATTTATAAATTATGAAGATGATCCATTAAATGAGCTTAAAGAGGTATATGATGCACTTGATAGCTTTGGTTATATAGACCTTGATAAGAACACACTTTTTTTACATGATAGAAGTAAGGAGTTACTTGTATTGTATAAAAATGAGTATGAACAATATAGTTTGAAAGAGATAAGTCAAGGTTTAATAGATATAGAAAATAGTTTGATTTTAAGTGATTATGATTCACTACAAAATATTACAAAAGAGCAGATAGATTATTTACTTGATAAAAAATATTCGCATTTAGAATTTAAGAAATGTTCTATTCTTTTTGCAATACTTAAAGAGGAGAAAGCATGAAAATTATAGATAAAATTTTTAGTTTGCAAAATAGATCTCCATTTAATACTCTTCGCCACTCAGAACTTGTTTTAACGGCAAATATTACAAAAGTCAAGAAGTATTCAAAAGGTTCAACGATTATATACAAAGACTCTCCAATTCAAAACCTTTTTATAGTAGAAAAAGGGGAAGTTTCATATAAAGATAAAAAAATATCCAATTTTTTTGGAGCAGAAGAGCTTTTAAATGATATTGTACTTGATGAAAATGTAATTGCTAAAACAGATATTGAAGCTCTTGTAATTTCAAAGGGTCATTTTTATACATTAATTCATGAATGTCCTGGACTAATGATTGAACTCATTAAATATTATGAAGATAACAGGATCGCGAAATGAAAATAAAATATAATAACTTTTTAATTATAGTACCAATCTTTATATTAATTGCTTTGGTTATGTCTTACTTAAATTATATAAATGAGGTAAAAGAGATAAAATGGGGGATAGAGACAAAAGCTAAATCAATAGCTATCCCATCAAAAATTTTTATTGAACATATGTTACAAGAGAAAAAATTTTCTGATGTTATAGTAGATGTAAAACCAAAATTTGAAAATATTTTAAAATATAATCAAGCACAGCGTTTTTATATCTCTGTTGATAAAAAAATTATATTAGATACAGATGATGAAAAGGGTACGGATACTCTTACTATTGCAGATAATTTGGACAAAACTGTTTTAAGTGATGTTTTTATAAAAAATAGTATGAATTTAATAACAATACATACTCCAATAAGTGGGGCAGAAGCAAATACAGTATTGAGTATAGAAGTTGACAATACAGACTTCTTTAAAAGAATTGATGATGCTTTTATTGAGATAATCTTTACTGTGGTTATAGCTTCTATTTTAGGTGTCATAACGTCATATATATTATCTAAAATAGTAACTACAAAAATCTTTTCATTAAATGCTCATGCAAAGGCAATAGCATCTGGAAACTACTCACATAACAGTTATATGGGAAGTATTCATGAGTTTACAGACTTAGGAGACACTCTTAATATCGTAAAAAGTATTATGAAAGAGATTATTTTTAAAACTAAAAATATAATAGTAGAAGAGGAAAAATTTAGAAGTGATGAAGATTTAATAAATACATATAATAAAGTTCTATTTGATTCTAAAAAATCATCTCTTAATGGTATTGATATATTTATTAACTCTATTGGTAATCCAGAAGCTGGGTTCTTTTTTGATTCTTTATCTGATTTTACAAAACTGTATGCTTATATTGCAAGAGTTGAGAATGAGCAGACATCTATAGATACACTGATTAAAGCAAATGCAGCACAAAAGTATATATCTAGTAAAATTAAAAAAAATAGCCTAGATTTACTAAAATTAGTAAAGTTATTCAATATTAATTATTTAAAATTTATATCTATTGATGAGAACGATATGCTTCATAGTTATGAGGTTATTAATGGAGTTGAAAAAGAGAGCGTTATTAATTTAAAAGATGGTTCTGTTTATTTAATATGTGAAGAGAACTCTTCAATAGAGAAGATACTTCAAGTTTATATACAAAACTATAAAGAACTTAGTATTGAAGATATTTCAGAAGATGTACCAAATCTATTTTCATATGGAGTTAATGAAATATTTATTTTGGCTCAAAAAAATGTACTCCAATAATCAGGATATAAAGCTTTTGCCATCATAACTCCATTTAGTCCAAAAGATAGGAGTAAAAATAGTGTAAACATTGCCTGATTTGCTCTTGTTGCTAAAACTGGACGATTATTCTTACGCAATACATCTGAAGCCATAGAGCCGATTGTAGCAAAAGCAACACCTGCAAAGGTTGTTATTTGAAGAGAATCTGCTAGGGTAAAATCGGTCGTATACGGTAATTTAGCAGATAAGCCATAAACACTACCTACAGCAGAGAATAGGGCGCCAGTAATGAGTGTAATACGTGGTTGTTGTGGTATTTCTGCTACAGCTCTTGGAATACTTGTTATTACAAAAACAACTAACAGTAGTGCTGTAGCTACAAAAAAGCCTACAAATGCTGTAGAAAATAGTCTCCAGCCATGACGTTCTAAATCAATATTTACAGATATACGACTAAAGTCTTGTTTTACACCAGATTTTGCTAAAGGATCACCAAATGCAGTTTTATAACTATTTATTGAACTAACAATCTCAAAATTTTTGAGTTCCCAACCATTTGGAATTGCTTTTGGATCTATTTTACTAGCCGTTACATCTGGTCTTAATACTAAATCTTCTGCTACGTAGTCAATGTCTTCTAGAATAATAGATAATCTCTGTATATCAAATGGAAAGTTTGCTACTTCCCACTCTTGATTAATTGTAGCTTTTATTTTAGATGTATCCCAATGGATACCATTAATAAGCTCTTCATTCGTAGATTCTTTTTGAAATGATTTTGCATTCATTATCTCTATTGATTTATTTGGTTTATATTCACTGTCATTATGGTGAAACCAAGACCAAAATTGAACTGTATATTCATTTTTAGCAAAATTAATGTCATATAAATTTGTAATATAGACTCCAAATTTTACGTCTTTAACTTTCTCATTTGCATATGCAATACTACTAATCATCGATAAAAATAAAAATACCGATACAATAACTTTTTTCATCTTTTCCATCCTTTTTTATGTTTTAAATATATTTACTCTTTTAGTCTAATGAGTTGAAAGAGTATGTCCTTATGAATTGATATAAATTTTTATCGTTTAAAAAACGATTTTGGAAACATGGACTTAGCATTGATAAACCAAGTAAAATAGAGATAATCAAAATAAACATTAGAAGTAAATTAGGATAAATCATTTTCAATTTGAACCAGCTTCACCCATTAATGGCATTTTATTATTATCTTCATTTTCAAACTCTTCAATAGTCTTTAGCAGCTGTTTTAGTTTTCCCTCATACCTTTTTAACATTTTTTGTACTATGACTATTTGATCTTTTAAAATGTTAGTATAAGATATTAATGATTTAGATAATCCATAATCTGTTTGTGCTGAATATTTAATCCCTATATTCATCTTATTTACGACATCTTTACTAAGAGAAATAATTATAGATTTACTGTTCTCATAATCTTGCTTATCCATATTTGAGAGTAGTAAGTTTGAAAGTAGATTATTTGAACTCCTTAAAAATGGAATTAAGTTCTCAAGATCTTGTACATTGTTTAAGTCACCTGTTATACTCGATAAATCTTGCATATATTTAATTATCTGGTGAGAAGATGAAAAAAGTGTTAAACTAGCACCCCTTAATGCCTCTTTTTGATCTGATTTTTTTAACTTTGTATTTATCCCAGATAGAAAATTACAAGTACTAGTTACATTTATAGAAAAATTATTTACAGCTATTTTCACAGCCTTTTTATACTCCTCTTCTATTGATTTATCTTCAGTTTTTAAATCTACTTTTTTATCTTGATTATTTTTATTAAATATATGATCATGTTCTTGTTCTTTTTTTTGCATTAAAGAGGTTTCTATAAAATCTAATGAGGCATTTGATGTTTTTGAACTTTTATTTTTTTCTTTTAGTTCTAAAACTTTTTTATTTTTTAATGCATGCATTTATACTATTTTCCCCTCTTTTAGTTTTTCTCGTCTTATCGCCTTTAAAATATCGCTTTGTATAATTTCTGTACTATCTCTTTTTATTGCCATTAAAGAGGCATATCTAATTACATTCATAATTGTTGCGCCTGAGAGTTCATATTCTGATGCTATCTCTGTTAGATCTAAATTTTTTAGTGATGCTTTTTCACTAAAGCCTTTCTTCCATAACATTAATCTTTCATCTTTTTCAGGCAAAGGGAAGTAGATAATAGATTGAAACCTACGCAAATATGCTTCATCAAAATTGTCTTTAAAGTTACTTGCTAAAATAATCATATTTTTTGATTCATCTATTCTTTGAAGAAGATAAGAAGTCCCTTGATTGGCATGTCTATCATTTGAGTTACTAACTTGTGTACGTTTTCCAAAAATTGAATCCGCCTCATCAAAGAAGAGAATCCAATCTCTCTCTTCAGCTTGTAAAAAAACTTTTTCTAAATTCTTCTCTGTTTCACCTATATATTTTGAAATTATCTGAGAGAGATCAATTCTGTAAACACTTTTGTCTATTTTTTTGCCTAAAAGTGCAGCTGTTAAACTTTTTCCAGTTCCAGGTGGTCCATAAAAAAGTGCTTTATAGCCTGCTTTAAGTGATTTTTTCATGCCCCACTCATTTAACAATTTATCACCATGAGATAACCAAATTTCTAACTCTTCTAAATGCTCTTTTGTATATTGTGAAAAAACTAGGTCCGACCATTCATGATTGCTTTCTAATAAAGATGCGGGAAACTCTTTTGTATAGTCATATTTGTCATCTGTACTGTTAAAGAAATAGTGAAGAGTACTTTTACTTAGTAAAAGTTTTGAATTAATAGTAGAGTTTATATCAGGTGAGTTATCGCTAACTAAAATATTTTCCTTATAAAGTGTAGCTCTATTGTCAAATAGTTTTAGTGATTTAAGAGCTAATGATTGATCTGTACCGCATAAAATAAATATAGCTGTTTGAATTGTAGGAGTGAATCCTCTTATATTACTATTATACAGACCTCCAAACTCTGTAAAAGGGGAATCATAAAGACTATTTTTACTTAAAAATGGATCTAAAATATGAGGAGAAATCTCTTTGCCTATGGCTAAAAGTAAAATTACCCTCTCTTCATCATTTAGATTATGTCTGTTAATAAATTCTGAGTAAGAATCATTATCATTTTTTGTATTATATAAATTAAATACAATTTTTTCTTTATCCATTGAAAAATGAGATTTTATACGAGCATGAATAATATTTTCTAAAGAGTTAATTTCATCTTTTATAATATTATAATGTCTTAAATCTTTAAATACTTTTGTCATAATTATTTAGTCTTAATATCTTGTTTAACACGTTTTACAACTTTTGTCTCAGATAACTTCTCATCTTCTTGAACTACAATTTTTCCTACACTATACATGACAGATGGCATATATTTAATTCCAAGAAGATTCCAAACATTATGTTGATCCTCTAGTTTTGTGGTAGAGAGTTTAAAAACTAACTGTTCAAAAAAACGAGTTTGCTTTTTTAATGATGGAGTATTACCGATAGTGAATGTATCTTTTTTTTGAAAAAATTCAATAATTTTTGTAATATAATTTAACTCACTAATATAATCATTAGGAAAATTTGCAATAAATACAATTGACAGATTTAGCATAATTCCAGGTGTCTGGGTATAAACCTTTGTTCCTTCTACTCTTTTTGTAATCATAGGATTACGCATTGATGTCTCCTCATCAATGTTTAAAAGTGCCAAACAGATACTATTTGATGGAATACTAAGCTCGCCCTTAGAGTTCGTAGGCTTTGTAAGGAGAACACTTTTTTTGCCTGAAGAAAAATCAACTTGTGAATCTACATACTCAGTTACCTCTTTAGCAATGTTATTTAATATATCACCAATCATGTAAATTTTCCTTTTATACCATTGTAGTTGTTTGACCAGGAGAGGTTATAGCAATTGCTCCTCCCCACGTACACATTAGTGTTGATGAGTTATTAATAACAGGCATAGATCCTACTAAAGTCATAGGATTCCCTGGTGTCCAAGGAGCTACTGTAGCTGGAATGCAAGGCATAGGGGTTAGAACACCAAGTGCGGCAGCTGTAGCCGCTGCCACTGTTGGATTAGCAGGAGATTGACACATTCCAAAGGTCATAATATTAACCATAGGTTTATTATCCATTATATTAGCCATTGGCATGTTTGATACTAAAACTCTATTTTGAGGCAGTACAACTAATGAGCTTGGTGCAACACCAAAACTACATTTAATCATAGCACCCATACAAACTGCTACTCCCATCTTATTTCTTAACCTTTAGAGCATTATTAGAAGTGTTTTTATCAATACACATTGAGCAATCAATTTCAATTTCTGGATTAATTAATTCTATTGAATAGAGTTTAGCACTTACACCAAGAGCATCACCACTACTCTTCTTAATACTTATGTTATCTTTAAATCCTCTAACAGACTGCATCGGTTTAGCATAATCTGTATATAATTCAATAGAATTTTTTCTAAGACTTTGCCATGATGGAAGTTCAAGTAAATCTCGTTTTTGCATAGTGTATTCATTAGATTTATAAACTTTACCTGCGCTATTTTGATAAACGACTACATAACTTAACTCTCTTAGATTTAAATCAGTTAATGGAAGTTCAGTTGAACATCTATTGCCCATACATGTCATAGGCGAGTACACTTGATAGTTTTGAACGAGACTATGTTTAAAGTAGACTCTTGCTTCATATATTCCTACATTATCATTAATAGATGTATCAATAATAATACGAAAACCTTTTGTAAAGTATTTGTGATTCTCTATTGTAATTTTATTGGTGTCTATTGCACTTTCAAAAATTGAAAAAAAAGATTTTGGACTCTCTATACTACCAATAGTCAATGCATTTAAAATAGTAGCAAAAGCTATCCATATCAAAATTATACTTTTCATTTAATCTCCCTACCTATCTGTATTGTTAATTAAAATATTTATACTCTCTTTACCTGGAAACTCACTATTTTCTATATACTCACGCATTCTTTGAGAAAGCTCTTTTAAGTTACTAGAGATTTTTTTAGTGTCATCTACTGATTGTTTCATATCAATAATACTGCTCTCATAAAAGTTCAAACTTTTAGAAAGAGAGTTCATTAAGTTGCTTTTTCTATCTATGAATTTATAGACTTCATCTTTATTTGTTGAAATCATCTCTATACTATGAGAAATGTCCATAATAATTTCATTTATTTCAAGAGAGATTTCAACCTTTTCTCTCTCTTTAAGTTCTCTATCTGTAGAGTAAACTTCATTAATTTTATTTTTTAAGTTCTCTAATAAACCGTCTGCATAGAGTTTTTGTTTCTCAATGTCTTGTATACTACTTAAACTTTTATTATTAAAACGTTTTACATCTTCAATAACCACTTTAAGCTCATTTAAGTCTTTAAGATGTTTATATAGCTTCTCTGTAAGTTCTTCTACATGTTCATTTAGAAAGTTAGAATCTTTATCAAGACTTATAGTATCATAGGCTTTATTTAGCATATATTCTGATGTTTTTTTACTAAACATATTTATCTCTATAACTAGTTTACCCATCTCACCATCTAAATTATAGTCATCTAATTTACAGTTATAATTTTGTTTTGCAAACTCTTGTAATAGATTTAGAATATCTAGCATTACTATTTGCATATTAGAAAAAACATCATTGGTAATATATTTAACATCATTAAGTGCTGGATTAACCGCTTCTGTATCTATCCTAGATGAAAATGACCCCAATTTTACCTCTTCAGATATAGTTGTAATTTCATGAATAAGTTCATTATCTTTTTTGATATTTTCTGAGATGACTTTTATATTTTCATTAATGAGTTTTCCCATTTCGCCAAGCTCATCATTAACGGTTGTATCTATTGGTGGGACAGTACTTTTTTTATGATTTAAATAATCAAAAAAGTCTTGCAAGCCATTTCGTATTACGACAATACGTTTTAATAGAGCATTAATGAGTAGAGTAGATACAATAGCAGAGATTACAAATAAAATAGTAGCTAATATGATTGTCTGTTTCTTATTTTTACTATACATTTCAACTAGTTGGTTTACTGCTATATCAATTCCAACAACGTACTCTTCTCCATATTTGTTCATAAATGGAATAAATATAGTACGTAAATATCCATGTGTGTCAGTAGTCTCCTCATAAAAAATATTTTTTTTCTCAAAAGAGTCAGATAACTCCTGTGAAGCATCATCATAATCGTCAAAAAAGAGCTCATAGTCATTATCTTTAAACTCCTCATCTGTTGCACTATTTGAGGTATATAAAATTTTTGAATCTCTTTTGACAAATGAGTAGATATATTTAACATGTGCTTTATTTGCAAAAGATGATAAACGAACCAATAAATCCAAATATTCATCTTTAGTGATAGAATTTTTATCTAAAATCCTGTCGTGATACTCTTGTAAAACAAAATCATTTACAGCATATGCAATTACTTGCAATTTTTCATCAACATCTTTTCTTAGTCTTAGCTCCTCACTATTACCAGTGAAATAACTAAAAAGTCCAATGGTAATAAATTGCATAACAAGTACAAGAAGAACAACTTTAACAGTTATTTTGATATTTTTCAATCTATTCAAAGCTAACACCAGCATCTTTATACTCTTGTGCTTTTTTTCTATTTTCATCCATTAGGGGAGTAGTAAACTTTCTTGTATCTATTGATAGATTATTTATCTCCCTCATCTCATTATATTCAAATATAGGGGCTACAACTTCATCATACTTTCTCTGTATCCACATATCTTTTTTGGCATTAGCAGCACATCTAAATCCAAGATCTTTATAACCTGTGTCTGCTCTATCAAAAGAGCGAAAAGATACAGTCGCAGGGTATCCCTCACTATACTCCCAAGAACCACCACGAGTTGTTTTGTATTTTACTAAATTTGTGTTAACTGGATCATAGTTACAATTGCTTTTGTAGATACCTTTAACAGGGTTAAGAAAAAGGTCTGCAATTGATTTAAAGTGCCAAGGTGATAATACACATGAGCGAATATAAAAATCTTTTTCATAACTATCTTCAACCCACTCTCTAACGTTGCCTGTCATATCATAGAGTCCATAATCATTTGGTGGATAAGAGGCAACATTTACTGCCCATGAGTTGTTTGAATCTCTATAGTTCATTAAATCAGGAGTCTCCTCATCCCCCCAAGGATAATCTTTAAAGTTTTTGCCACCACGAGCTGCAAATTCCCATTCTGCTTCTGTTGGAAGACGTTTGTTGTAGAACTTACAAAACTTTTTAGCATCTGTATGGCTAACTCCAACAACAGGCAAGGTATCAATACCCCAACCAAGATCATCAATATATGGTGGTCTAACAGTAGCGCCACCTGACTCATCTAAGTATTGTCTATAAGCACCATTAGTAACTTCTGTTTTATCTATGTAAAAACTTTTAACTAATACTTCTCTTGGTGTTTTGTCTCTAAATTGATCTTTGTATGAACCCATAACAAACTCATCTCCGTAGATGTAGCTCATTGTAATATTACTTAGCGCGAGCATGTTTGGATTTTTCACCAACTCTTTTGAAGAGCAACCAGTAAATAGTATGATCGCTAAAACTGCTATTATGTATTGCATTATTCATCTCCAATTATAAGTGGAATAGAAAACTCTTTAGCATTTAAATCTTTTGTCTTAAAGTTTAAGTCAAGTTTTAAATTTTTTAGCCTTGTGGAGAATGGATTATGGTACTTAAATGAGATTAATCTTTTACTATTTGCTTTTACTTCAATGATAGGATTAGCTAGTTGAATATTTAGTAGATGACGCGGTTTAAAAGCATACTTGTCAAAAGCTTTAGTTTTAGCTGTGGTAAAAGTTAAGTTTACATCATCAGATCCATCATTAGTTATTTGATAATAATATAGTTTTGAGTCTGAAGATTTTTTCTCTTTAAAAAACTTTATGCTAAGGGCTTTACTCTTTTGTTCTAAAAGTTTCTTTGCATCTATATCAGCTTGGATGGATTCTATAGCTTTTGCTAAGTATGGATGTACCTTACCATAAAAGGCATCTGGTACTTTTACCTGCTTATAGCACTCAAAAGCTTTGACTACATCTTTTATTTTATCGTTTATCTTTGTATCTAGCGTATCTACTACACCTACAACAAAATTAGGAACTTTATAACTTCTAATGAGCCTACCATCAATTCTATATTTAATTTTTTTTAAACCATCTTTCGTATTTAAGAGTTTTGTAAAGTCATCAGGCATAGAAGAGATATAAAGACCTTTTTTTACCATGCTTAATATTTTCTCTTTAGGTGCAAACATAAAAAAAGCATCTAATTTATCATTGCTTAGCATATTCATAGAATCACTAAAGGAGAAACTTTTAAAATTAATATCTAAAATAACACCACTGTTCTTTGCTATCTCTTTTAGATAAATTTGCGCCATATCTGATATATTTCCCACAGAGATAGATTTTCTTCTTAAATCATAAATTGATTTAATCTCTTTTTTTGAGACTAGATATAATATATCTTCAGATGTTGAACATAGTAAGCCATAATTTGTAAAAGCCTCAAAACCATACAGACCAGCATTATTAATACCTAAGATATCACCTCTTACTATTGAGAAATTAGCTGTATAATCTCTTATTGAGTATACCTTACCAAGTCCACCCTCTTTAATTATCTGTCTATTTTTTAAAGATGGAAACTTCCCCTTAGATGATACAGAAAAGACTATATTTTTTAAAATATTAGTTTGGACTTTATCTTTTTGATAACCTAAAAATACAACTTCATGTTTGTCATTATCTATAATTTCAGGTTTTTTCTCTTTTTGCTTTACAGCTCTACTATAGTAAATGTCAGGATACCTCTTTTTCAATTCAATATACATCTTTCTTGTATGTTCAGGGAGTTTGTTAGATAAACGAATGAAATAGAGAGTATTGAACTTTTTAATATATAGATTTTTTCTATTCTTTATTATCCTATATTGTCTTATTGTGTCTTTTAGTGACATAGACGCATATATCTGTAAAAATGAGTTCTCAGATTCCATCTTAGATTCTTTATCGTAATTAACGTGGAAAGTCCCTTTTTCATCTTCAAAAAAGTAAACATTACTTTTAAAAGTTTCTACAGCTTTTGCAAATGTTCCAATAGCGCCCTGAAAATCACTTAACTCTTTATGGAACTCATTTTTAGCATAAATAGATGTGATTAACGTGATAATTAAAAAAAATATTTTCATTATTTAGCCTCTGTTTTTTCAACCATAAAGTCAAAATCAATTGTAATGTTTTGAACAACCTTTGTCTGAATATTGGTAGCTTCAAGGATAATCATTCCATGGTAGCTCCTCTCTTCAAGAGTGGCACTTTTTAAGAACTCATTTTCAAGTTTAAACTCAAACATTCCAATCTCCCCAGACTTAACATGTAGAACATTTTCTGTTAAGATATTAACAACCATGTCAGGTGATACAAGTGCATCATCAAAGTCAAGAATAATACGATTTTTTAAAATAACAAGACTATCATCTGGCAGATTATTTTTTATATATATAGGATAAACTTGGCTAAAATCTTTAAAATCAATTTTTTGAGGGAGAACAATAAAGTCACTAATTATTGTACCATTTTCACCAATTAGATTTCCATTTGAATCTTTTCCCATTCCATCTTTAGTCTCATCTTCATCAGCGCCAGAGCCTTTTTTACACATACTTTTTTGTAAATCTTTTACAACCATTCCAGCTTCTTTCCCGGCAACACCTGCAATGATTTTTTTCATAGCTTTCCCACAAACTATTAAAGATAAAATCCAAAGCACCAATACTACTGTTGCTATAAAAAAACCAAGAGCATACATAGGACTTTTTTTGTACATTGGAAATTTTTTCAAAATAGGGTTTAAAAATGTGTTTGCGGGGAATTTAAGAATTTTAATGTAACGTCCTAAAAACTCTTTGTGTGCTTGAGTATATTTTGCTTTAAATACTTTTTTATCCTGAGCTTGAAATTTATCTATTGCTTCTTCTTTTTGGTCAATTTTATTATTATCTAAAAAAGCTTCGCATAGAATCATATTGTCGCTGACAGATGTTGTAACAAGACATGTTCCCTCTCCCTCACTATATTGACCCTCATCATTTAGAACTTTTGAATAAATCCTATTTTGAGTGTATAGCTCTTCGAATTTTCTGTGTGTTGCTGTATATCTTGCTTCAAAAATATCTTCGTATCTATCAACTGTTGATATATCGCTGCAATTTACCTCTTCAGCATCGATTAAATGAGAATCCATATAGGCTTCACATCTATAGATAAGACCCTTAGTAGAGGTCTCAATATGAATTTCATTAATTCCATTTTTACTTTTAGAGTTTGTCTCTTTAACTACTGTAAATTTTTGCAAATCTCGCATTAATGGCCTTTCAAATCATTTAAATTAAGTACTTTTCCATTTTTACCTAAAGTAACAAAATCTTGATTTTTTATAAGTTTTTTAACTCCAGATTCAAGACGCATAGCATTAATATAAATTCCACTCGAATGTGAAATATCTTCTATTAAAAAACTATCTTTGAATGGATATATACGTGCATGCTCTTTTTCAATGTCATCACCTTCTATATGAATATCACAATCAGTAGAAGAACCAGCGATATAATATCCCTTGTGTCCAGTAATATTTTTATCTTGATTTTGAGACATTTCATCCCAGTTTCCATCGAAAATTGAAGCGTTACTAAAATGTAAAAGTACTTTTGAAAAGAAAGAATTTTCTTTGTTTAACATTATATCATAGTATTTTGCATCAAATCGTTCAGAAAAACTGAATAAATTTTGTAATCTTAAAATATTTTTCCAAAATCCAGTATTGACAATTTCTGACTTTTCATCTTTTATTTTTGAACTCACATGTAGTAAGTATGCAAGAAGTTCATATAGCTTCCATGCAGTTATATTCTCCATTTTCAAGTCAGATACAACTTTATTTGAGAATGAGGCTGCTATTGAGGCTGTAAAAATCGATTTTACATATGACATTTCAGTTAAAAAATCAGCATATTTTCGTATTACATTAGAAATCATAATGCTTTCGCCTATGTTAATCATAGAGTTTGCTGGTACAATTTTTGATGAAAAACGAATGTCAATCTCATTTTCAATAGGGCTATATGGATTTATTGCTTCAGAAATGTTATTAGAAGTTTCATGCTCAATATAGACTCTGGCAACTTCAAATAGCTCTTTATCATCTAATGCTTTTGTTCTTACTTCAATACTAAAACTTTCTGCTATTTTGTAATATAATTTTTCATCATCATCATTTCTTGACCTTTTAAAATCCTCTAAGCTCTCATTATATTTAAGATATATATGAATACTCTTTTTATCTTTAAAGGTAGAAGTTTGAAGATCTTTTAAGATAAGTGTTTTTTTATCTACAAAAATCAGATCCCCATTTTCATTAATTGCAGCACCTGGGTTTATATACATTTTCCCTTTTTCAATAGTCACATTAAGGTTATTGAGGAATCCAACTAATATACCTTTACCTGCTGCATATCTGGATAACAAAGAGAGTTTAAATGATACATAATCATCATTAGTTTTAATTTGACTTGGATTAAATATCATCCCATCGGAAAAATTTGTTTTTTTCAATGCTTCAGTTGGTAACATTACATTAACTCCAAAAATAGTTTTCTAACTTTAAGATATAACTTTTCATATACTTCTGATTCTTTAACTTTGTATTTATCAGAAATCTCTTTGCACATGGTTTCTACCTTTGTTTTAATCATATTGTGATCATCTTGTTGTAAGTCAAATTTACTTTTGTTTGGATAATAGATATTTTTTTTCTCAAATATCTTTTTATGATGGTATCTTTTATCAATATCTTGAAGTAATGAATGTTTTTTATTCATGATTGACCTCTAAAATTGTCATACTCATAATAGTTCTCATAATGCATATCCATAACTTTTAATTTTCTACTTTCTGTACCATCATCACCAAATGGATACTCTATTCTAAAGTTAACATTAATAGGTCTTTCAGCATCAACAAAATCATGAATTATTTGAAGTTTCATCTTCTCTTGGTTAGAATCTAGACTTAGTTTTTCATCAATAAATATCTTAAAGAAAGGACCTCTTTTACTATTTTTTCGTCTTCTTAGAGATGCGTGTAGAACTTCAGCCTCTTCGCTATCATCAATACGCACTTTTACTCCACTAAGGTAGCCAATTAATTCAATAAAATATTTTTTTGTACCACGTATTTTATATAATCGTACAATATTGTGTAATATTCTTCTTTTAGCTCTATCATCTACTTCATTAGCAAAACGTATCCCAACCCATGAGCTAAGCCAATTAATAAATTCTGTATGTGAGGGATTAAATTGTTGCTCTATCTGGTTAATAATATTTTGATGCTTAAGGTCACTTACTTGGAATCCAAAAAGAAAATTTTGTAAAAATATATTGTCATGGTAGATAGCTGGAAGCATTTTTATCCAAGATGGTGCATACATAGTTATTGTTATTTTCTCTTTTTTAGATGTCTCTATTGATTTTAGCCAAAATCCATCATCATTTCCCTCAATAAGAGTGGTTTTACTAACTTCAATAGAGTTGTATGTGAGTATTTTATTTAAGTCTATGAGACTCACTTTAATATTTGCCGTCAAAAGCTTATTAAAATAAGATAGCATCTCTTTAGTTGAATTAAAAATCATACGAAAGCTCTTCTAGTGTAACATTTTCAATAGCAACAACTTCATTATAAAATAGTGCAATTGAACTGTCTTGACTTTTAGTACCATCTTTAATGAGAATTAATTCTGAAATAAAACAAGAAGTATTTATAGATGTAACAATACTTTGAAAGTCGTTTTTAGAAATCTTTCTACCAATTGGATAACCATTACCATGTAATCCTGTTAGTGGGTCGAAATATTTTTCTACCTTAGTTAAAAGCTCTTGTTCTAAAATGGAACGAATAGGGCGAGTAGCTTCATCAGAATATTTTAATTTTAGATTTACTTTCAGACTTGATACAACAATACCTTGAACTTTAGGTTTTACTGTAATCATGCTAAGGTCTTCTAGGTGAGATTGTAACTCTCTTATAAAAGATGGTTTTAAAAAGCCTCGATCTTTGATAATATTTTGATTCATAATTAGTATGATAATTTCGTTATGATGAACTATACACTTTGCTTTTTTTACAAATGTAGAGTATTGAAGGCTTAAATGCTCATAATCTTCTACATTTACAGCCCTTTGCATAGTTTTAAGTACAGATGGAGCAAAACGCTTTAAATCATCTATGCTATCACCATCATGCCCATCAACACAACTAGATATATTTTCAACAGAATCAACATAATTAATAGCTTCTTGTAAAATATTTATTTTTTTAGCTGGTAAGTTCCCTTTTGCTCCGGCAGTTATTGCATAGTTTTTGACAATTATTTCTGCACCCAATGGTGGAATTTTTCCATAAACCCCATCACCAAATTTTATCTCACCAGTTATTCCATTAAAACGAAATACAGGCTCATCTTTACCATGATCTATAAAACGCTCAACTGCTTTATACTCTACATCTTCTATTACAACTGTAGGAGCGCTAACAAGATTGTTATTATCTAAGAAAAACTTCATATCAGGAAGCCCTTGTGAGAATCCTATAATCTCATTTTGAAAACTTTTTTGTTGACTTACTTCAACGCTATTTAATAAAAGCATATTTATTTTAGGAAAACTTTTCATGGAATTAAAAAGAACACTTACTCTAAGCCACATTCTTTTTAGTGTGTCAATATACAATGTATACTCTTCTAGGTTTTCAATTTTTGGAAGTTTTATTTTTACATCACCTGAGATACTTAACCCTTCTGTCTCATCTTCAATTGTTAATGCTATCCATTTCTCTTGATGTAAAATTTCCCATTTTAATACTCTTTGTCCATTAACAGAATTAAGCTCTTCCATATTTTCTAGATCAAAATAGATTGTAATCTCTTGTTCGCTTAGATATGAGTCAAAACCTAAATATAGTGCCTCTTCATACTCAGTATCTTGTTTGAAAAAGTTGACAGGTTTGTTTTTTTCAAAAATTACAGGTTCATATTTATAGTTATTAAATACATAACATTCATCTATATCATGTCTTGGTTGAGAGTATTTAATATTAATTGAAGACAAGACAGGTGGATTAAGCGTAGCTGGTGTAATTTTAAGTTCATTGGTTTGTGAATCAAATATGCTAATCTCTTCTTGTCCATAATTTCCACTAACTATCTTACCTCTTATCCAATAACCCTCTTCAGCATTAATTATAACTTTTTCAAAACTTTTTGGTACACTAAAAGAGATGCTACCTTGTTGAGTAAAATTATTGCTAAGATCATTTACATCAAGTTGACTCCATTTTCCATTACCTAAAGAGTATTCCCAAATAATTTGAATATTATCATACCCTTTTGGCATAGTGTATGATGCACTTTTAGAGTGCATAAATTCGATTATAACTCTAGTATCTTTTTCAATAAAAGCCTGATCACACCTAATGTAAAATAGCTCATCGAGCATAGCATCACCTATGGTAGGGCGTGTTCCAAATGGATAAAAGTTATTATTCATATCTAACTGTTCGTAGTTATAGTAACAGCTTTGAGGTAATACACCATCATCATTTGAGTTTGTAAGGATACTAACTTCATATACAGAAAATTCTGGTAACCAGATAGGTGATTCATTTAAAATAGCACGAATATAGAACTGCTCATTTTCCGAAAACTGTGAAATATTTCCTTTTTCAAACAGTTCATTATTCCCATTAAAAGTGACAGATATAACATCTGCATCATTATCATCAATACTTATGTTTAAATTATATGCGATGTCAAGTCTTTGCCAAGAACTCCCGTCATAAAATTCCCACTGCATCATTTGTAAAAAATCGTCTGTAATCTCAAATGTTCTCATACTAGTTGGTAGTCTGAACAAAACACTCATTTTTACATCATTTTGAAGCACATATAGCTCATCACAAAAAAGATAAATTTCAGATCTATTATCAGATGTTCCATTTTTACTAAATGGGAAAAAAGCTTTTCTCTCTTTAAGGTTTTTACTATAATTTATTACTTTACTTTTTTTACGCTCTTTATCAAAACTTTTTGAATAAAGATTTATTAGTTTGGCATTGGAGATATAAAAATCTCTACTTGTTTCATATGTAAGTGCATCATTCTCTTCATCTGCTACGCTAGAGAGGACACTTCCCTTTTTTATAAAAACTGTATCTTTACTATTTTGGTCCATTTGGTAACCAGTACTCAGTTCAAACTGTACACGACTTTTTGCAGGGATTGCAAGACGTTGTTTAATTCCAAGGAGGTCTAAAAAAGCGAGATAGTTTTTTTGTGGAACTTTATTTAACCTATATTGTGTAAGTTCTGTCATATAACTAAAAAGTTCTATTAAAGTAATACCAGGATCACTTGGATTGTGATTTGTCCATTCAGGACAATGATCAACAATATGGCTTATCGCCTCACTTTTAATCTCTTCAAAGCTCTTATCATCTAATTTTATATCATGGAACATCTATTCTCTCCTACACAGGTAATAGGTAAAAAGGATAAACAAGGTTAAATTCCTTGTTTGATTCAATCAACGTATATGTTATATTAATATTTAAACTTTTTTCATCTAAACTAATGGCCTCTACATCTTTTAAATCTATTCTAGGTTCAAAATTAGTAAGAGCCTCATTAACATAACGTGCTGCTAAATTCTGTGTTCTTACATTGTTAGGTTCAAACATTAAATCATGTATTTTGCAACCAAATTTGTAGTTATAAATCCTTTCACCTATTCTTGTTGATAAGATAATATCAATACTCTCTTCAACAGATCTCTCATAAGAGGAAAATTTTATTCCACCTTTTGAGTCAACTCCAAAATCCAAAGAGATACCTTTTCCTAAAAAATCTAAATTATTACTCATTATTTTCTCCAGACATTTTAATATGTTCCATTTGCTTGAGCTTCAAAAAAAGTTTTATAACTATCTTTATTATATATATGATCAAAGGAGGTAATATAATACTCCCCACTTATCTTGCTACCTATATTTTCGATTTCAACTGTTGTACCTAACTTGAAACTAGGTGTACCAACACATGTTCCCTCAGCTTTAAGATAACTCATAGATGATTGTGTTAAATGTGTGGTGGCAATAGTTTTTGCTTCTGCTGCTGTTAAATTTGGAAAATCAAGTCTATAAAGTTTTGCATCACTTTTAAGTTTAGTTTTGACTTTATTTGCACCCATCGTCTTTGGAGACGCCACTTTATCTTCAGCACCAGCTTTAACACTTGATTCTATATTTTTCTTTGTATCAGGATTCCATGAACTTACAACAACTTCGGCTAAAACATCAGATGCATCAAGTTTAACATTCATGTCAATTAAGTTGTCCCCCCAAGTTAATGTTACTGAACCTTTTGTTTTACTTTTATATCTCGCCTTTTTAAAAAAAAGTCCACCATCTTCAATTCCAACTTCATATCCTATACGCTTCGCGTGCATCCGTAAAAAGTCTAAGTTTGATTGATTGTTTTGATATAAATGATCTATCGTTGCCGTGGTCGCTTCAATTTTATTTCCTGTTAGACTGGCCTCTCCTGCCATTTTTGTAGCTATATCACTTAGTTTCATTTTAACAAATGCACGAGAGTGCCAAATTTTACCTAGTCTATATAGACCATCATAACAAACTACTTGAATCTTGTCTGCTTCACCTGAAGAAAATATATAATCTATCCTAATAATATCACCTTTGAATATTTCATCTAAGCTACTCTCAGTTGCAATTTCAATAGTAATAGATTTTCCTATGTCAAATGTTGTTTTCTCTTGCAGTACAGCTGAATCATCAAAAAAAGTTATTTTGGCAATAGAGCTAGTACCAATTGATGAACTAACTTTTAGATTCATAAGATTATCGCTCTCCTCAGTACCTAGAGCAGTTCCATCTATTTTAATAACTACTTTTGCAACATTACTATCCATTAGTTAACCTTCACCATACTTCCCTTAACTGTAGTAATACCACTACTCTCAACTGTTGTTGAGGCTGAAGATTTAAGGGTAAGACTAAGAGCTTCCACTTTTCCTGTTGCAGATGCTTTGAGTCCTAAAGTACTTCCAGCTTTTAAATCCATACCAGCGCTAGATTTGGCATTTAAACTAGTTCCCGCTTCAAGTTTCATACCCATACTAGATTTTAAATTTACATTTTTACCTTCAAGCTTTATATCACCATCTGACTTTAAAGTTATCCCAGATTTAGCAGTAATTTTTACATTTTTTTCAGACTTAATTTCAATATCACCTTTTGCATTTATAATGATTTTTCCATTTGCTTCACTGTTGTCTATGTTTAGTGTCTTTTTCTTTACATCAAATTCTATTTTTCGTTTGGTACTTTTGTCCTCTATAGTGATTTTTTCATTTCCATCTTTATCATCTAAAGTGATTTTGTGTCCACTTCTTGATTTGATCATTTTAATATTATTTTTTCCATCTGCATTTTCTTCAATTACTTTATCTTTATTGTTCCATAATGATCCAACAATATATGGATAATTAATATTTCCATGCTCAAATGCTACAAGGACTTCATCATCAACCTCAGGTAAAAAGTGCATGCCTCTTGCATTTCCAGCCATTAAACTAGCGACTCTAGCCCAATTACTCTCAATCGCTTTAGCTTCTCCCATCCATGCATACTTTACTTTTATGCGACCCTTTTTATCTGGGTCTTTATTATTGGTTACTATCGCAGTTACGACACCATATATTTTATCTGCTTGCTCTTCATTTTCTTGCTCTTTATATTTTAATAGTTGTTGAATCATCTTTTTTCCTATGAAAGCACTGGTAGTGATAATGTAATTCCTGTAGGAACTTTAAAAGGATTGTCTATCTCATTAGCTGTAGCTATAATTTTCCATTTATTAGAATCTTTGTACTCTTTTTCAGCAATTTCATAAAGAGTTTCACCTTTTTTTGTTACATATGTTTTAGCAGCCGTCTGATTTTTGACTTCTTGTTTTTTTGTTGAATCTGTAACTATCTCTTCAAAAGATAGTCCAACCTCTGCTCTAGTAGGGATACCTTCTCTTGTAAACATTTTAAATGAGTAGTCTATTTTTGTTAGTACACATTCGAAAAAGTAGGAAGATTTTCCCCAAGAGAGTGTTATGTGAGGTGGTCTTTTAATAGTCTTGTCACTTGTAACTTTAAAGCTACGTACAATTGCCATAGATTCAATTGGTTTAATGAAATTTGTATATACGCTCATATTTCCAATTGTTGTTGTATCAAAAAAAATGCCGTCTATTGAGATAGTTTTTGCCTTGCCGTTAACAAATTGTTTTTCAGGGACATCTTTTTGATTTCCATCAGCTGCTGCCCACTCAATTGATTTTTCTATCTTAATAGAATTTGGATTATATTGAAAAACATAAGAGTGTTCTTTATCATTCTCATCTGTATAGGATAATTCTAATTTGCTTAAAGTCTGTTTCATCTATTATAACCTCCTATATTCCATATTTATTTCATCTTTAATCTCTCTAAATATTTTAAGAGCTAAGGCGTCAAGATTATCATCCATATTTACTATTACACTATTGATATGCTCTTCTACCTCTGCTCCTTTTTCTAAAATAGTTTGAGATACATACTCTTTTATATTCTCTTTTTTAAAATTTACAATAGTTTCATGCTGTTTACCAACTTCAAGATTTTTTATAAATTTATTTTTTTCGCTATCGTTAGTTGACATTTTAGATCTACTTGATATATATTTTATATTATTTTCAATATTTTCAGAAGTTCTGTTTCCTATGTAATGTTTTTTTGAATCAGTAAAATTTCTTATAAGGTTTACTGAGTTAGAGTTCTCTTTTACAATAGAAGAGAGCATTTTTATCTCTTTAGTTGTAATCTCCTGTTTTTTTGTTAATATCTTTGAAATCTCTTTGTAGATTGTC
>Ga0316209_1000359_pt1 | contig 85147 bp, 64 predicted proteins | sample 6monopyrite_MG_FD_204945 | JGI IMG/M metagenome (GOLD analysis project Ga0316209, IMG submission 204945) | Microbial mat bacterial communities from mineral coupon in-situ incubated in ocean water Damariscotta River, Maine, United States -... | ecosystem: Environmental > Aquatic > Marine >... | reverse complement strand
CCGATGGATTCGTGATTGAACCTCTCCTGGCCTGCTTGCATCACTGCTCCTCCGTCGTGTGGGTCGAACCGAGGCAACGGTACGCGGCCCGATGGCGTCAGTCAGGCACGCTTGCCGGAAGGACACAACAGAAAGGCGCACTGGGAGCGGTTGATGCAAGGCTCGAGCTCCACCTCCAGATGGCTGTCACTTCGAAGCGTTGTGTGGCATTCGCTCCCGGGCAGCAGCGCGGTAAGCGCCTGGTTCTCTGACCGGACCGCAGCTCGGGAAGCAGAAGCCCGCCGGCAGGGAGTACTGATGGAGCAGCGCCGCGCCCAACAGGAGGAAGCCGAAAGGAACTCCCCAGGCCGTAAGCTACTCGATGCCTTTGAGTACCCTTTTTGTAACGAGAATGTCGAGATGATTCAACGCCTTGTTTCCGCAGGCACAAACGTCAATATTGCCGACGATGACGGCGTAACCCCATTGATGAATGCCGTTGGAATCGCGAAGCCTGACATCGTGCAACTTTTGCTATCTGCTGGAGCAAAGGTCAATGTGGCCAGCCATAAAGGCAACACGCCGCTACATTTAGCGATGTACAGTGGCGGCACGGGAATAGCGCAAATGTTGCTGGCCGCCGGAGCAAATGTGCATGCAACCAACAGCGGCGGTTCTACGCCGTTGCACTTTGCAGATGACGCGGCTACCGTGCAGTTGTTGCTACAAGCAGGCGCAGATTTGCACGCGAACTCCAATGGCGATGGCACGCCACTGCACCTTGCGGCGGCAAATGGCCGCACGAGCGTTGTGCGAGAATTACTGTCCGCCGGCGCAAATGTACATGCCTCCGCGGGAGGGTGGACGCCTCTGCATTCTGCAGCGACGCACTATTCTAATGTGGGCGTCCTGGAGCTCCTTCTGGCCGCCAATGCAGACGTCAATGCGGTCAACCCAGAGGGCCGTAAGGCATTAAATCTGGCCGTGATATCTACTTGTAAGGAGAACTATGAGGTTCTACGCGCGCATGGAGCCAGGGAATAACCGTTGCGCTTGAGTCCCCAGGCCCGCGACCAGGCGCCACCTGACCACAGGCATCACACGGTTCTGTGATCTGCCCCGCTTTCGTTGCGCCAGCGCGTGAAGAGCTCGTCGCGGGCGATGTGGCCCTTCACCTCTCGGGTCGTCATCGCTGCGCGCTCTGCGGTGGCAGCGTCGCTTCGGCCTTGCTTCTCCAGCTCGGCCTCGATGGCAACGCGGCGCGCTCCGAGAAGGTGCGGGCTACGGCCTTTGGACGGAGCGCTAGGTAATCAGCCTAGCTGATTGCGCCTGGCATGACCCCCAGGCGTCAAGCCCTGAATATCTTCTCCTTCTCCTTGCGCGGCCATGCGGAGACCTCTCCGTACTGTGCGGTTATTCGCTGCTGGTGCGCAGACCACACAAGCAAGTCACCTATGTTGTCGTAGTTCCTGCTAAGGGCAGCTCCCTCAGCGTTGACGGAGAAGAGAATCACCCCACCAAAAAACGCTAAGAAGAAGCCCCCAAGAACAAAATCCCCCGGTGTATCGGACACCGCGAATAGGATGCCGAGTGCCACCACCAGGATGAGTGCGAGCCACCATCCGATGACCGTGCGTCCTGACTCAAGGCAGGATGGGCAGATAGGCCCTTCCACGCTTCCAAGAAGCTCCCAGCGGTGCTGGTTCCACCCGCCGGACGATGAATAGAAACGTCGCCCGAAGTAGCACTTGTAGGTGCTACACCGCCCGTCGTTGCTTTTGCACTTCAGGCACGTGGGCCTCGTGCTGAAACTCACTTCAGAGCGAGTATCAACATACGCCCTGGAGGCCTGCTCTGACCGGAACTCCTGAAGGTTCGAGCCGGAAGCCTTCGCCGGTGAGCCGCTCTCCCAACGCTCGGGCACGCCCCTGCAGGCGGGGCAAGTGCCACTCGTCATCGGAACAACATCGTTGCCGCACAGCGCGCATCTCTCAAGCATGGCCGGTGACCCCGCCGCCATCTCCGGCCGTGCCAGCCGATTCTTGCGCCAGGCCCTGTGCCTGCGCCCCCATCGAATTAGGCAGACGGGTGGCACGCGCCCCGGCGGAGCATTGCATGAGCGATGATGCTGCGCGTGCCATGACCCTCCAGTTTGGTTATCACGCGCTGAGTCGGCAAGGGGACAGCGAAACTGGCCCAGGCCTCCTGCCGCCTGAATCAGCCCAGCCACACCGACAGAGTGCTTGACCTGAGCCCCAGTCTTAGCTAGTGATAATCCAGTTTATAACGAGCACCGAGAACGCCCCCAGATGACCGCCCCGAAGCCCACCAAGCGCCCGCTGCCGCGACCCAGCCTCGGGCCGGTCGCCAAGGGTGACCCCGCCCCAGACCCCGCAGATGGGTCTGCCTGCAAAGTGCCGACCCCACGGAAGGGCACATTTGGCTCCGAGACCCCGGGGTCTCGTGGAGAATCCGCCCTCGCAAAGCGCCCCGAAACGGCCCTGGCGGACCCGAACAGTAAGGTGGCCTTGCTGGCCCAGGTCCCGGCCGAGGAGGTCTGGCTCGCGTCGCTCCGCAGCGAACGCACGCGAAAGGCCTATCGCCAGGACGTGAGCGAGTTCGTGGAAGCTCTCGACATCGCTTCCCGTGAAGAGCTCCATGCCGTGACGCCCGCGGCCGTGCTCGCCTGGCAGGCTCAGCTCGAGGCCCGCGGCGTGAAGCCAACCACGGTTCGCCGGAAGCTCTCGGCGCTCTCGAGCCTGTTCCGCCATCTAGTGAAGGAGCAGCTCGTGCCGCACAACCCCGTGCGCGACCTCCCGCGCCCGCGCGTCAACCGCCGCACGGGCAAGACGGCCGCGTTCTCACAGGACCAAGCTCGTGCCATCCTCGACGCTCCGGCGGCGGACACCGAGGCCGGTCTCCGGGACCGGGCGATTCTCTCGGTCGGCTTGCAGGTGGGCGCTCGTCGCGCTGAGATTGCTCACATGACCGTCGGTGATGTTCACCAGCACCGCGGCATGGTCTGCCTTCGGTACGTGCGCAAGGGTGGCGAAGAGCACCGTGTCCCGCTGAATCCGCAGACCGAGCTCCGCATCCGGGAGTACCTCCGGCGTGCCGGCCACGGCAACGACCCCGAGGCTCCTCTGTTCCGTCCCCTTCGAGGGAACCAGGTCACCGACGACCCTGGCCGGCACATGACGCCCGACCTGGTCGACAAGGTGCTCCGGAAGTGGGTCTCCCGAGTGCTTGGATTCACGCGTGGGTTCTCCGCGCACTCGATGCGCGCCACCTTCATCACTCGAGCCCTCGAGAATGGTTGCAGCCTCGAGAGGGTCCAGAAGGACGTTGGGCACGCCCATCCTTCAACCACGCAGCTATACGACCATCGCGACGACGACCCCGAGAAGTCCGCGACCTTCTTCGCCACCTACTGAACCTCTAAGATTCCCGAATGTCGCAACCCTCTGACCAGCGCCCAGCGTACGGGCCCAACAACCCGCACCCGCTTTCTACCATGCGGACCGAGATACGGAACCGCGTTCTCCTCCGCCACTTCGTTGTCTCCGAAGTGCAGTCGCAGGTCTCGGTCGTTGATTCCGCTACCTTCTCGCTAGCTGAGGGGCGGTCGGTAAGCTGCGCCTAGTACCACGAGCCATCGTCTTCGCAGTCTCGGTCTCCTGGCGGGAGGGGCGAGGCGCGCCTGTCAGGATTTGTGATTCCGCGGCTGTGTGTTTCGAGTGGAGGTGGCGGAGAAGAACGCGGTTCCGTATCGTTAGTTCTCGGCTCGACTGAACCGTTGGAATCGTTTGCGCACGCTATCGCCGTTGATGTAGTTGGTTCGCAAGCCGACCCTGCTCAGGTAGCGCTTGCGGAAAGACGCGTTCCAGAAGTTGGCGACGGAAATGCTCGTCCCGAATCCGAATGCCAAGTGCCACCAGTAGACGGGGATGTAGAGCATGTCCCCGGGCTCGAGGAAGACTTCCAATGGCTGAGTTCGAAGAACTCTTGGGAACTTATCGAGTGGCGGCCATTCGCCATTCCTCGGGAACCGAATGTGGCTGAAGGTGAAGTGGGTGGACAAGAAGTGCTTCGGGTAGAGGTCGTAGAACTGCCGGCCTTCCGGCGAGAACATGATCAGGCGCTTTCGGCCCACGACCTGGCACAGCATCGCCTCTTCCATGGCGTGATAGTGAACGCCGCAGCGTGTCTGCCAGCCGCCGAAGATCTTGGAGGTGATCAACTCTTGGGAGCCGAACAGGCGAGGGGTGACGATGTCGTCTTTCACTTCCCCGAGGAGCCCTGGCTTTCCCTGTGTGATGATCGGTCCGAACATGTAGTAGTGTCGGTCACCGGTTCCTTCCCAAGCTCCGCGCCAATACTCCTGAATGGAGATGTAGCCGTTGTGGTCTCCGTCCTTGTCCTGAATGAAGACGGAGACATCTTTCTCGTCGAAGACCGTCTGCAAGTAGTCGGGATTCGCCCAGCGAGTGAGCGCCGGCCAGTCATCCATCGCTCCACGGATGACGAGCGGCGTCGCGGTGGCGACGAACCGCTCTTGAAATTCATCCGGTTCAATGTCCGCGGCATCGCGCTCTTCACACGGAGTCAGAATCGGTTCCGAGAGAGGGGAGTGCCCAGGCGCTTCTCGATCAGTGGGTCGCATTGGAGTTCTCCCCGATCATACTCGGCGTTGCCGAATCAGGTTCAATACTGCCGACGACGACTCCGACGGTTGGTCTGGTGCAGGTCGGTCGCGGAATCCGGGTCTTGGTGCCGCTGCGCTGCGAGGATGATTCGGGTGGGTTCTTGCTCGGTGTCTATCGCGTCGAACGCCTCTTGGAGGAAGCGCTGCGGCTGTATCCCCGCGAGAGGGTCGTGATCGCAAGGGCGGGGCAGAACGGCTGCCCACACTCACGCTTGCCACCGCTTGTTCGAAGCGTTCGCAGCGAATCCGCCCGTTCGGCGCCAGCTTGCTCCGCGAACGGACGCGCTCAGCTTCGATCTGCATAGCGCGATCCAGGCGTGCGGCTGGATCAACTCTCACCTTCGGCAATTCGGCGCGGTTGAGGGCGGGAGGATGAAAGCGATCGCCGGCCTACCCGTCGACGCCTTGGATCCGGACGAGTACAGTCTTGATCGCGGGCGACTTGCGTTCGAAGAGGTTCAACTCGAGGCGCCGTCTTCGAGCACACCGCTCTCCTCCTGGATCGGCACCGCCCCGTCCGATTCGTCGACGCTCGCATTCGAAATCGCTCCCGTCCTTCTTGTTCATGAGTAACGAACTCGTTCTGACAGAGCTACTGGCCTCTGAATTCTCGGCTGGCGTCAAACGTCGCGCAGCTCCCTATGCAGACGAAGACTCGATCGAAGACGCGACGATCGTCGACGGCTGGGCTTCGGCGACCATCTACGGAACCCACGCCTACGACGTCGAACTAGACTGGTCGACCGACGACCAACCCGGCTCGTGCACGTGCCCCTTCTTCGATAAGTGGGGACCTTGCAAGCACATGTGGGCGCTCGCTGTTTGGGTCGACTCCGTAGAAGACTTCGGCTCCGCCTATTCCGAGGAAGGTTTTCCGGAGAGGTCGGGAGCGGATCGGCAGACGAGGGAGCCGTGGGAGATCGGTCTGGATGCTCTCCGTGTTCTGGCCGTGCGGAAGGACTACGGATTCACCAATCCGTGGAAGCTGGCGGGAGGAGAGAGTGAAGTTCGATACGAGTTGGACCGGGGAACAATCGAAGCGGAAGGGACGGCCGCTTTGAATCCTCGCGCGCGATCCCGGCTCAACAGCGGCAAGTGGGGCAAGTTTCGAGCCGTCACCTTGGAGAGCATCGATCCGAGAGATCTCGAAAAGGATGAAGAGCGTCGCCTCCACGCGCTTCTACTCTCCTATCGCACTATCTCGAGTGGCCGCTATTCGCGATGGGGGCGCAGCAGCTACGGAGACTCGACGGTAGAGCTCGAATCGGATGTGGCTGCGGAGTTGTTGCCGCGTTTGGCGGCGCAGGGTTGCCTTGTCATGGATGACTCAGAGGGGGAGCTGAAGCCGCTGGAATGGGACGACGGTGAGCCGTGGAGGCTCGAGCGCGTCCTCGATAGCTCACAGGCGGGGAGTGCCGTTCTGCGAGCAGATCTTGTCCGAGGCGGTGAGCGCATCTCGTTCGAAGAGCTTCGTTACGTCAGTAAGGTCGGCCTGTTCGCCGTCGACTCGCGGCTCGCGAAGTTCGACTCTGAACACGACTGGGAGTGGATTCTACAGCTTGCGCGCGGGGACGGCGTCATTGCCGTTCCCCAAGAGCACGCCGATTCACTGCGTGAACTCTCGCGAGATATCGCTCCCCTCAACGAGCGCGAAGGCGCCGACGAGTTGATCGGCGAGCCCGAACCGCTCTTGCATATCGAGCCCTTCCTGGAAGCACCGCGAAGTGCACGTGTCGCTTGCAGAATTCAGTTTCAGTATGGACCCGGAGCAGTTGTTCACCCGTCGGATCGCGTTGCCGTGATCTCGTCCGACAACGGAGACCGAATCAGGCGCAACATAGATGCGGAGGAAAAGCGTATCTCGCAGTACGTCGCGGTTGGGGGCTTGCGGTCCGAGTTCGATAGGCGAGCGGAGAGAGACGGCGCTCTGGCAAGCTGGCAGGTCGTCGAGGCCGTTCGAGTCCTGCTCGCCCAGGGCTGGAAGATCACTGCAGAGAAGAAGAGTGTGCGAGCCTCCGGCACCTTCAGTGTCTCGGTGCGATCCGGCATTGACTGGTTCGATCTCGAGGGGGGACTTACGTTCGGGGAGCAGAAGGTCTCCTTTCCCGAACTTCTGCGCGCGCACAAGACCGACACAAACTTGATTGAGTTGGATGACGGCACATTCGGAATCGTGCCCGAAGACTGGCTCAAACAATGGAATCTAATCGAGCTAGCGGACTCTACGCCTGACGACGCACTGCGCTTTCGCGGCAACCAGGGCTGGCTCCTCGACATGCTGCTCGCCGGTCGCGACAACGTCGAGTTGGACGCACAGTTCAAGCGCTATCGCAAGAGCCTGGCACGCTTCGATGGCGTGCCACCCAGGCGCGAGACGCGCGGTTTCGTCGGTGAGTTGCGGGACTATCAACGGGACGGAGTCGGATGGTTCGCTTTCCTGCGCAACCTCGGGCTCGGCGGTTGCTTGGCGGATGACATGGGACTTGGCAAGACCGTCCAGGTTCTGGCTCTACTTGAATCGAGGCGGCGCACCAAGACTTGCGGGCCGACGCTCATCGTCGCGCCGCGCTCCTTGATCTTCAATTGGATCGACGAGACGGCGCGCTTCGCGCCGAAGCTGCGCGTACTCGACTACACCGGAGTCGGCAGACGGGAGCGACGAGAACAAGCGGGCAAGATCGATCTATTGCTCACGACCTACGGAACGCTTCGACGCGACATCCTGACGCTCTCGGAAGAGACTTTTGACTACGTCGTGCTCGACGAGGCTACGGCGATCAAGAATCCCGCGAGCCAGGCCTCGAAAGCCGCTCGCTTGCTCAAGGCGGAGAACCGGCTCACACTGACCGGCACTCCCATTGAGAATCACGTGGGTGAACTGTGGTCGCAGTTGGAGTTCTTGAACCCAGGCATGTTGGGACGGTCGTCCGTCTTTCAGTCGCTCGTCGGCAAGGGCATCGAGCCCGAACGCCGAGCGGAGCTGGCCAAGGCCTTGCGCCCTTTCGTTCTACGGCGAACGAAGGACGAGGTTCTGACGGAGCTCCCGCCGAAGAGCGAGCAGATCGTGATTTGCGAGTTGAGCAAGAAAGAAGAGCGTCGCTACGCCGACCTTCGACGTCACTATCAATCCCTGTTGTTGGGAGGGGAAGGAGCAAGCGAAGCCGTGGAAACAGGAAAAGTCGAAGGCTCCAAGATCCAAGTCCTTGAAGCTCTGTTGCGCTTGCGGCAAGCAGCCTGTCACCCCGGCCTGCTCGATTCGGTCCTGCGATCTGAATCCTCGGCGAAACTCGAGGTTCTCCTGCCCCGCCTGGCCGAACTCGCCGACGAGGGTCACAAGGTCCTCGTCTTTTCCCAGTTCACGACCTTCCTCGGCATCCTTCGCGAACGGCTCGACGACACGGGCATCGCCTTTGAATACCTCGACGGTCGAACCCGCGATCGAAGATCCAAGGTCGAGCGCTTTGAGTCTGATCCCGACATCCACGTCTTCCTGATCAGTCTTAAAGCTGGCGGTCACGGCCTCAACTTGACCTCCGCCGACTTCGTCTTCCTCCTCGATCCATGGTGGAACCCCGCCGTCGAATCCCAAGCCGTCGATCGAGCGCACCGCATGGGGCAAATTCGCCCGGTCTTCGCTTACCGTTTGATTGCCAAGGGAACCGTCGAAGAGCACGTCTTGAAACTGCAAGACGAGAAGCGAGCCTTGGCGGAATCCCTGCTCGGCGATGGGCAGAGTGTATTGCGAGATCTAACTCGCGAGGACTTGGCAGCGCTTCTGAGCTAGCAGGCTGGACGGAGTCGTCGGTGAGAAGGCTTCTTTGGTCAAGCCTTGGTTCGTGGAGCAGTTGCATGCGCACTCCGGACTTGGCTAAGACGATATGGATTAGCTCTTAGCGCTCCTGGCCCTACTCAGCGTAGTCAGGAGAACGGGACGCCTTCTGGAATGAGTACCAACACCAGCAACGCAGCGTCGGCTAACTGCGTCTTAACGTTATGGCGGACCTACACCCCGGGATCGGACCAATCGCAGGAATGGCCCTACGAGAGCGCTCACTCCAAAGCCCGCGAGTGCGTCCTTGTCGAAGTTCGGGCCTGGAGCTAGAATCGGTTTCAATGAGGCAACGGATCGTTGAGGTGGTCGGTTGACGGGTGAGGGAACGAATCGGCTCGGGGGAGGCGGTGGCGACGCTTTCGAGCGCGCGGGTACGCGCCGAGAGCCTCGCCTCCAAATCGATCCCCGCACGTTCAATGGAACGATCCCCCGGCTTCTCCTCTCGAAGCTCCTGGATGGAGATCCCCTGGATTTGGAGCTGCGGTGCGATATGCGACGAGACGAGCGTTGCCTCTTGATATCGCGAGATCGGCTCTTCTATAAATCTGTCGCGCGGTGCGCGCACGCGGGATTCTCTTACGACGGGACTCCTCCAGCCGAAGAGTGGCTAGCAGCGCGAATCGACCAATCGATGCGGGACATTCTCGAGGAAGACGAGAGTCAGGCCCTCAAGAACTTGCCCATCGAGGTTGAAGCGGACTACGAGATGCTGACCGTCGCTCTTGGTTTCTCTCCGGAGGTGTCGCGTGCTGCGCACGTGGCGTTCAACGCTCTCGATGACGAGTCGCGCGGTGCTTACTTTGCACTTTCGGTTCACGGTCGAACGGTCGAAGAGTACGCGGCGATGGGCGGCGGCACGCCCGAGATAATACAGGCCAATCTCGAGAGAGCCGTGGAGGCTCTTGTTCGGTGCTTACCACCCGATCGGGAAGGAGGGGCGAACTGATGCGCTTCCATTCGTCTGAAATCAGTAGATCCACGAAACCCGGGTCCAGCCAATTGCTATGGCTGGTACGATCCGAATGCACTGAGTCCGAATGCACTGAGTGGATTTCATGACCGACTACCTCGAGTACTTCAACCCCGAGCTCGAAGCGATTCTTCAGGAGATCGCTCTGGATCCTCGTGCGAAGATGCTCAAGGTGCCGAGTTCCGGGGCGCTCGTCTACGCGACGCGGCAGCCGAGAGTGGGAATCGCGGCGCCGGGATTGACGTCAGCGGAACGCCAGTTGTTGACCGTGCACCGAGATGAGCTGGCGGACAGGCTGAAAGAGCGCTGTTTGATCGATCTGTATGCCACCGAAGAGGCAAACAAGATCTTTCACCGGAGCGTTGCCGTCGGCCAGGAACTAGAGATTCGAGACCGGGCATCGTGGGCGGCTGATACGAACAAGCTCTTGGATCGCCAGCTTGACGATCAAAAGGTCCGATTGGCTACGGATGTTTTGCGCGATTGCATCGCGCCGGAAGGCGAGCGGGTCGTATCCGTAACCCAGCTTGCGACCGCGATGATGCGTACGGTGCCTCTTAAGCAGGGCATCGTTTATGTCGGGATGGACCTGTTCCGTGCCGGTCGGCTGACCGACGCGCTCAATATGCAGACGAGCGTTCTCGATGGAGGATCGTCGGGAATGCTCGCCTCTTATGTTTTCGACAACATCGCTCATGTTCAGTGGAACATGATGAACTTCAGGGAGGCTCTGGAAGCATCAATCCAAGGGGCGAGGGCCGACCATTCCCGAATCATTCCCCTTTTGTCAGCCGTCGATATCGCTGCTCGAATCGGTGACTTCGAATCAGCGGAGCACTCTTGCGCTCGCCTGGACGAATTGAATTGTCCCGATGATAAATCTATTTCATGGTTTGCGGATAAGAATCGAGTTGCAGTCTCGCTAGCAACTCCCACGCCGAACGCTCGGAGACAGATCCGGAAATTGATGGAAAGAGTCGGGGACGTTTCCAGGGAAATTTTAAATGCAGCACTGCAATAGCAAGACTAGGACAATTCTGACTACCGGACTTGCGGCAATGCTACTGGCCGTTGGCGCCTACGGCGGCGGACGTGGATTGAGCCTAGTTGACCCTGGGGGAGGCGCACCGCCAAAATCAACACGAGGGCACCGAAAGCCGATTGAACCCGGTTTAGCTCTAGATGATTCTCAAGGGAACTCAAGTATGCCTTGGTCTCCCTCGGCTGGAGGAATTCTGAGTAGTCCTAAGAGTTTCCCTTTCTAAGCGCTCGGGCTTGGGTAGATAGAGGAGCTAGATTATGAAGCGGCTCGCCATCAGTGCTGCAGTCCTGGCGGCACTCGCTCTTTGTTGGATCGTCGTCAACGCGGATCGGGAATCGGATCAACGGGGACTCGTCGAGGGCATCGACAACGATTCGCGGGACACGGTGGTCGATGCAGCTCTCACCGAGGCGCCGGTAGGTCTCATCGAGCCGCTTGTGGGACAGGAGTCCACTCAGGGCGAGCAGGAAGCTTCGACCGAGGACCTCGGCAGCCGGCGAGTTGCGCAGGAGTCTAGCGAGCTGTACTCGGGGCGCCTCATCGATGCTGAAGGGAAGGCGGTTTCGGGTGCTCAAATCTCTTGGAGCCCAATTCCGCTCCGCCTGAGTGAAGAGGACTGCTCAATCAGTGAACTCGACGAGTTCGTGATCGAGAACACCGTAACTGCCTCGTCGGATGAAGACGGAATGTACTCGTTGGACTTGGCTTCACGTCGAATCGAAGGACAGCCCTCTGCCCTGTGGATCACACACGACAGTCATGAGCCAGTTCTAGTCGAACTGCCAGCTGAGCTTCGCGATGTAGAGCGAGTTCATGATCGAACTCTTCAACGAGCCTCGCCAGTTTCAGCACACGTGGTTGGAAGCAGCGGAACGTCCATTTCGGGCGCAGCCGTCACGCAGAGCGGCATAAGTCAGCACCTCTACGATTTGAAGGTAGAGGGTGACTCTCAAGTCTCTCGTCTTGCTTGGTTGCTTCGAAGGGAATCGACTACGGACCAACTCGGCACGTCGAAGCTGCAGGTGATGCCTGGGTCTCAGCAGATTGTGGCGAGTATGGAAGGGGTGCTCTCGACTGCTTGGGTTGGCGTTGCCACGAAACAAGTTGAGCTTCGAATTGGTGAACCGATAACCCTTGGTGGGACAATTCGAATCGCGCCGCACGTCGACGAGTCGAAGGCCTTCCTCCTCGAGGTTATTGCAGTCCGTGGGTCTCGATCCGACATTCTCTATTCAGAAGAAGTGATGCTCGGGGAGTGGGGACCAGCCACGGTTCCGTTCGTCGAAGCGGATGAGTACTTGGTTCAAGTGACCGAGCGCTCGATCAGGCCGAGGGTCGAACGATTCAAGCCCGAGCCAGGCGAGTCCCGAATCTTTGACTTCGATATCCAGTACGGAATGCTCCAGTGGTTCTGGGTCGCGAACGAGCAGGACGAGCCCCTGGCCGGAGCGGAGCTCTCGATCTGGTGGGAGGAAGATGGTCGCCGGATGGAGAACAAGGCTGCCGCCAGAGAGGACGGCTACCTGGTCATCGGAGGTCTTCCAGAAGCGGTGATCGAAGGTCTGTTTCGGCATCCGGGGTACATGTCGGAACCGCTCGGCTCCCTGGCGATTCCGACGATGGAAGACACATCGATCGTCTACATCATGGAGAAGGGCGGAGAGCTTCGTGGTCGGTGCACCCTCGATGGCGCTCCTGTGAGTGACTTTGAAATTGCGATCTGGCCAGCTGGGCGTGAGAGGAGGACGGCCACCCACTACTTTTCGGATCCAGAGGGCAGGTTTTCCATCGACGGGGCGCCCTTGGGGGATGTGGTGATTCGGGGGACTGCTTCTGGCGTGGGGGTCAGCGATTCAATCTCGTTCTCTGTCGTGCCGGAGAGAGACAATTCGGTAGAAGTCGAATTGATCGGTGGCGTAGCCGTCCACGGCCGGATCGTTGCTGGCGATACCGGGGCGGTCATTCCGGATGCGACCGTGCAATCGCAGATTCGGAACGACTTTCGCGCCGTTGCCGAGGCTAGAGACGTTTACTCCGTAAACCAAGTCGGAGAGTTTGCTCTCTCAGGGTTGGCCAGGGGCGATTCTCACATCATGGTGAGGGCTCCGGGCTATTCGGATGCTGTCGTCGCGTTCGTGGGGAAAGTCGGAGAGGACCTCGACTTGGGCATTATCAGCCTTGTCCGAACTTCGGAGCTCGTCGTGTGGCTTCGACTCCCAGAGGGGATTCCTGATGGCATCGTCGCGATCTTGAGCGGCCCAGACTCGACGGACCAGCGCGAGTTTCAAAACTCCGAAATGCTCCCGTTCGGGCAAGTGAGCAACGGCGTCTACTCGCTCCTGATCTATCTTCCAGACGGATCAGTTGTCGCTCGAGAGTTTCGAATCCCTCCAGGTCGACCTTGGAGGGAGGCAATCAATTTGCGAGGGGACTGCTCGGTGCATGTAGAGGTCGAGAATCCTGATGGATTCAACATCGCGGAGCTGAGGATGTGGGCTCAGGCTGAACGCTCAGAAAGCCTCGAACGGCGGTCGACAAGGTTCGACGACTTGGGTCAAGCCACCATGACTGGCTTGCAAGCTGGGCCTACAGTCTTCAAGCTCGAACAAACAACGGCATCGGCCGCCGTTCAACTCGCACAGGCGAGTGCAACCCTGATCGCGGGTGAGGAAACCTCAGTTCGATTCAAGATCGGAGAGGGCGATCGAGTATTGAGAGTCGTTGACGCGAAGGGAGACCCGCTTGAAGGAGTGCAGGTGAATGTATACCTCACAGACTCGATTCTGCCGTGGAGCCCCTCATACACAACAGACTCGGCAGGGGAGTGCACGATCAAGAGTCTCGAGGGCAACTCATTCTTCATTCACTTGAAGCATCCTTCCGCCGGAAACCGATTGGGAATTGAGATCACTGATCCGCCAGAAGGTGAGGTCATCGAGCTCACACTAGACGGCCACTATTCGGCGAGTTTCGTATTCTCGACTCCGGACGGCCCCCTGGCTGGTATCGAACCCCAACTCGGCGATAAGGCGAACCAGGCGGGCGTCAAGGGTGCTTACACCGACCAGAACGGTCTGGTTACTTGGCACAACCTTTCGGAAGGAGACTACAAGCTCTCTTACTACCTTGTGGAGTTTTGGATCTTCGACCATTTCTTCCACTTGAGCGGCGATCAGGAACCCGTTCCGGTCACGGTCTATCGTCGAGTGAACTTGGACATTGAGACGCAGACCAATGGGTTGCCACGCGGCGGAGTGAAGGTTGATCTCTATTGGGTCAACGAGGGGCAAGACATGGCCGACCACGTCTCCGAGTATGGGATCACTCCCATTCCGGCCAGCATGGTCTCGGGTGCCGACGGCCGCCTGCTCGTGCAGTACTTGCCGCAAGGAGACTATCGCTGGGCCGCCAGCGTTGGCGGAGAGCAATCCAGCGGCAACTTCACTCTGGAGCCGGGTAGGGGACGAGAACTCGTAATCGAGATCCCGTGACCATGGTGCTCCAATCTCAGCGCCGTTCCGGGGATGGCCAGTGGTGGAGCCTCGCGCAGCTGAGTGGAGCGCTGGGCTAACTGGGGAAAGCAGAAGTCATGGGGGTCCTGCGGATGGTCGAAAGTCTGGGGCCGCCACAGTAGGCCCGCACTACCGCCGCGCTGCCCTCGCCTCGTAGTAATCGAAGGTTCGCATGATAGGGGTGTCCTTCCACTCCTCTTCCATTCCGGAGATCAACTCGTCGCGAATGCGGCGCGCCATCATAAGTTCGAAGTCGGCTTCTTCGTGCTTGCCGAGGAGGCGCGCGAGGTTGGCTTCGAATAGGTGACCGCGAATTCGGTTGCCCATGTTGTACTCGAAAGTTCCGTCGTCATAGATGAGCTTCTTTTCGCGGGCGGCGAGCGCGCCCTCGGCGTCGCCAAGCAATAGGAATGTCATTCCCAACATGCTCCAGTAGATGAAGCTATTCACTCCCTCGGGTAAGTGGCGCTCGAGAAGTTGGAGCGCTCGCTCCGGATCGGGGTCGAGGCCCGCGAATCCTGGATCGACGAGGGCGAGCACCGGACCGAGCTCGGGGAAAATTAGGCCCGGGACTTCAGAGTCTGCCCATGCGATGAATTCCTCGATGGTTGTGCGACCGAGGAGGAGCTCGCAGGTGAAGATCGCAGATGTGCTGAAGGCGTTGTTGGATCCGCCTGGCTCCAGGTCTCGTTGGTACCACTGTATCGATTCTTCGTACTGGCCAGCGGCTCGAAAGGCTTGCGCCAACACGTAGGGATTCCAGCCGTGGTCTGGAGTTCGCTCGATAGCGAGAGCGAGGTGCTGTGCGGAGAGGACCGCATTGCCGTGGTTGTTGTAGAAGTCGCCGAGTAGAACATGCAATCCGGACAGATCTGGGCGCAGGGCGAGTGCTGCACGGAGGTAGCTACCTGCACGAAGGTAGACTTCGGGGTTGCTGTCCCTGGCGAGCTTGTAGAGCGCGTGACCTGCGCCGTAGTTGAGGAGATAACTCGTCGGGTGCTGATTGGCTCCACGCACGAACACGGATCGAGCGAGCTCGAACTGATTGAAGTCGCGCAGGCTGAAACCGATCAGGATGAGGGTCTCTTCTGGCGTCTTCGCAAAATCGACCTCGCGAGCAAGGGCAAGCAGTTTGTCGGTGTCGCCTTCTACTAGGGCCAGGCGCACGGCGGTTCGCAGCGGATCTGAATCGAGGTCGAGTCCGAGACCGGTGAGCAGCCGAAGCTTCGTGCTGTCGCGGCTATCCATACCTCGATGGAGGCGCGCCCAGTCGTCGAAGCCGCGCGCCAAACGAATGCCGATGGCAGTATCCCGAGTGGCCATCAGACGCTCGCTTGCGTCTTCGGCGCCAAGGTCGAATCCATAGGCATGGAAGGCCGCCTCGTACTCGACTTCAAGATCCTCTGGGCTCTCGTCGAAGCCGGCGTTGACCAGGCGCATCCCGATGTCGAGCAGGAAGTCGAACAGCTCGCGTTCGCGTTCGACCTTGGCCAGTCGTTCTTCGTCCAGGGTCAGGCTGCGCTCGGCCGTGGCGATCAGTTTGTTCGCGCGCGCGCGCAGCTCGGGGCTGGAGTCGCCAGCTTCGACCAGGCGCAGGCTGCTGCGCGCGACCTCGACGGCTTGCACGAAGTTGCCCTCGCGCTGGTACTGCAGCGCCTCGTCTTGCATGTCCGCGAAGCTGTCGGCCAGCTCGGCGGAACGCGCTTGTTGTTGTTGGTCGAAGGCCCACCAGCCTCCGCCGGCCAAGAGGACTACGACTCCGACCATCAGGAGTAGCTGGGATTTGCGCCGCGAACTCTCGGCCTTCACGCGCTCTTCGGCAGCGGCGAGTTGCGCCTCGTGCGCACGCGTCTCGAGCCCGGCCAGGTGTTCGTGCACGGAGTTCGCGAGCTCCTCCGCGTCGCGCGGGCGCGCCGCACGCGAAGTGAGTAGCGCGGATTGACACACCTTCTTGAGGTCCTTGGACGCGGTGCTCGCTTCGATTCGGGCGCGTGCATCGTCGAGCTCGGCGAGTGCCGCCATCTGCACGATGTTCTCGCCTTCCTTCGCGACGTAGGCAGGCGCGCCGGTCAGGATCTCGCACAGGATCGCGCCGAGCGCAAAAACATCCGTGCGCTCGTCGAGATTGTGCGGATCGCCCTGCGCTTGTTCGGGCGACATGTAGGCGGGAGTGCCGAGGACGCTGCCAACCAAAGAGTCCGTTCCCGAACCGGGGCCGCTGCGCACAGTCTCGATGACACTGAGCGCCGTGTCGCGCGCTTCGATCTCGTCGTCGACGCCGCCGCGCCGCAAGACCTTCGACAAGCCCCAATCCACGACCTGCACTTCGCCAAAGGCACCGACCATGATGTTGGCCGGCTTCAGGTCGCGGTGAATCACGCCCTTGCTGTGCGCGTAGGCCATCGTCTGGCAGACCGACTCGAGGATGCGGAGGAAACCCACGCGATCTTCATCGACCGACTTGCGACGCGTGAGCATCGCGGCGAGCGTGCGGCCCTTGATCAACTTCATCGTGAAGTACGGGCGCTCGTCAGCCATCAACCCGAGTTCGTAGACCGGAACGATGCCGGGGTGTTGGAGCTGTCCACCGATCTGCGCTTCCTCGATGAAGCGCTCGATGACCTCGGGCCGCTTGGCGAGCTTGGCATCGGTCACCTTCAACGCAATGTCGCGCCCGAGCTCGACATCGTGCCCGCGCAGAACGACGCCCATTCCGCCGCGCGCGATCTCACCCAAGATGCGGTACTTGCCCTGGTCGGCGGCCGACATCTCGTTCTGGAAGGAGCGAGCTTTCGGATCGATGATCGGCGTCTCCTCGCCAGTTCCCGCGTCGCGCAGGTTGACCATCGGCGCTCGTCCGGAGCAGTGTGCGATGGCGTCGAGGATCGAGTCGCCGGGGCGAATGGGAGTGTCTTCGGAGGGCTCGGGGGCTTTGCTGTCAGGCATCGGCGCGAATGGAGGGAGGGGGATGGGGAGAGGGGCCACGTGGACGCCCGTACTCGCATTCAGGGGCGCAAGTCTACGCAACATTGCTGGGCCGAGCAGAGAAGCCGAGCGTTAGGTTGAATATCGTCGGACGAGAATCACAGGCGGGAATGCCGGGTGGTTCGTTGTGGAGCTGACCCCGCCAATCATTGGTAGTCCGGGTGGAGCCGAGGTGAGCGCATGAAGCAGGCGGAGTACGAGTCGAAGTCGGTGGGGCACTGGATCTATGTCCTGGCCGGGCTGTTCGCGATCGGTGGCGTTGGTATTGCGGTCATGCAGGAACTGGAAGAGGGGCAAGGCGTGTTCATCGGCCTGGCGATACTCGTCTTCTCGCTCATCCTCGTGAGCTTCGCGACGCTCACCGTGCGAGTGACGCAAAGAGAGATCGCCTGGTCGTTCGGCGGCGGCGTGATCGGACGGCGCATCAAGCTCGAGCGAGTGCGCGGCGTGGAGGCGAAGCGATCCGCTTGGTACTGGGGTTGGGGGATCCGTTGGACGCCGCGGGGTTGGCTCTGGCGCTCCTATGGGCTCGACGCGGTCTGGCTCGAGCTCGAGAACGGGAGACGCGTAGGGATTGGTACGCAGGATCCGGAGGGGTTGGAGCGCGCGATACGGAGGCGCACCACTTCTGCCCGATTTCGTTAGAAGTGGTGCGCCTCCGTATCGGTCAGGCTCGTCGCAATCGCAGCGCGTTCGCGATCACCGAGAACGAGCTGAAGGTCATCGCGGCCGCGGCCAGCATCGGACTGAGCAGCAGCCCGAAAAACGGATAGAGCGCACCGGCGGCCACAGGAACTCCGAGCGCGTTGTAGAAGAACGCGAAGAACAGGTTCTGGCGGATGTTCTTCATCGTCGCGCGCGAGAGTCGACGCGCTCGAGCGATGCCGCGCAGATCACCCTGCACCAGGGTGACTCCAGCGCTCTCCATCGCCACGTCCGTGCCCGTGCCCATCGCGATGCCGACTTGAGCCTGGGCGAGCGCGGGGGCGTCGTTCACGCCGTCTCCCGCCATGGCCACCACGTGCCCCTCCTGCTGGAGGCGCTTCACGACGTCGAGCTTGTCTTCGGGACGCACGTCCGCCACGACGCGCTCAATCCCCAATTCGCGCGCGACGGCCTCGGCAGTCCGCCGGCTGTCGCCGGTCAACATGACGACCTCGACCTGCATGTCCCGGAGCTGCCGCAGCGCTTCGGCCGAGCCCTCCTTGATCGGGTCGGCCACGCCGAGCAGGCCACCCGCGCGACCATCCACCGCCACGAACACGACGGTCTGGCCCGAGCCGCGGAGAGCGTCCGCGCGATCTTGCAGAAGCGAGGTCTCGACCTCGAGTTCCTGCATCAACGCTTCGTTGCCGATTGCTACACGCCGCCCCTCGACCGTGCCGGTTAGCCCGAGTCCGGTCCTGGAGGCGAAGCCCTCTGGGGCGGGAATCGCGAGCTCGCGATCTTCGGCGCCGTGCACGATCGCTGCTGCCAGAGGATGCTCACTGCTCCGCTCGATGGCCGCCGACCAGCGCACCAAATCGTCGGGAAGGAGAGAGCCTTCCGGCTCGACGCTGACCAGCGCGGGCTTGCCCTCCGTCAGGGTCCCGGTCTTGTCGACGACGACGGTGTCCACCCGTTCGAGCGTCTCCAGTGCCTCGGCGTCTCGGATCAGGACGCCGGCGGTCGCGCCGCGCCCGGTGCCCACCATGATCGACATGGGTGTGGCGAGCCCCAGCGCACAGGGACAGGCGATGATCAGGACGGCGACCGCATTCACCAAGGCGTAGGCCAGGCGCGGCTCGGGTCCGATCCAAGCCCAGATGCCGAAGGCGAGCAAGGCGACGACGATCACGACCGGCACGAACCAGGCCGAGACGCGATCGACGAGCTGTTGGATCGGCGCGCGGCTGCGCTGAGCGTCGGCGACCATCTGCACGATGCGCGCGAGCACAGTGTCACTGCCGACGGCGTCGGCCTGCATCACGAAGGACCCCGTGCCGTTGACGGTTCCGCCCGTGACTGCGTCGCCCTCGGTCTTTTCGATCGGGATGGGCTCGCCGCTCAGCATCGACTCGTCGACACTGCTGAGACCCTCGAGGACGACGCCGTCGACCGGGACCTTTTCGCCCGGTCGCACGCGCAAGCGATCTCCGCTCTGAACCTGTTCGAGTGGGACGTCGAGCTCCTGCCCGTCTTCGTCGAGCCTGCGCGCGGTCGTCGGAGCCAGTCCGAGCAGGGCGCGAATCGCACCCGAGGTTCGGCTGCGTGCTCGGAGCTCGAGCACTTGGCCGAGCAACACGAGCGTCGTGATGACTGCGGCGGCCTCGAAGTAGACGGGGAGATTGCCATCCGGCCCGCGGAAGGCGGGCGGGAAGAAGTCGGGCGCGAGGATGGCGGCGAGACTGAATCCGTAGGCGACGCCGACGCCCAGCGCGATCAGAGTGAACATGTTCAGGTGCCGGGTGAGGACGGATTGCCAGCCGCGCTCGAAGAAGGGCCAGGCGCCCCACAGGACGACCGGCGTCGCGAGGGCCAGCTCGATCAGATGCCGAGTGCTGCCGCCGGGCAGCAGCTTCGCGAGGGCAGGCAGAATGGCACCCATGGAGATGACGAAGAGCGGAGCGGTCAGGGCGAGGCACACCCAGAAGCGCCGCGACATGTACGCCAGCTCGGGATTCTCGTCGTCCTCGATGGACGGAGTCATCGGCTCGAGCGCCATCCCGCACAGTGGGCACGAGCCGGGGACGTCCTCGATCACTTCGGGGTGCATCGGGCAGGTCCATTTGCCCGTGGCGGACGCTGGTGTGTTCGCCTGAGAGTTGTGGTGAGATGCGCGGTGGGCGTGCTCTGCCAGATAGCGCTCGGGCTCCTTCCGGAACTTCTCGGCACAGCCAGAGCTGCAGAAGTAGTGCGTCTCGCCGGAGTGCGTGACCTCTTCGGCCGCATGCTGAGGGTCGACACTCATGCCGCAGACGGGATCGTGAACGAGCTCGGACATGGTCGGTTGATCCGTTGAAGAGCTGCGGTCGTGAGGGTGGAGTTCGCGCATGTCGGTTGTTTCCAGTCGGGGGCAGGAGTTGTCTCGAGTAGACGGCGCGGTGCTTCACCGGCCGATCCGCCGGATAGACGGATCGCCTCCTAAATTCATTACACCTTTATTCCGACGAGTATTCCGACGCGTTTTCCGACGCGGTCCCGAATTCTCCGCAGGTGCAGTCGAGACAGCCGTGCGTGGCGCAGGTACGGCACGATCTCTGGACCTCTTTCATCAGGGCCTTCCGCGCGCGGTGGAGCCGAACGCCGGCGTTGTTGGGCGTGATTCCGATGGCTCGGGCGACCCCGTGGACGGCTTCGCCCTCCAGGTCCACCCGACGAACCAGCTCCGCGTACTCCGGCTTCAGGTTGGGCAAGAGGTCCACGACGCAGCGACACAGCTCGCCCCGGAGCTCGGCGTCTTCTTCCTCCCCGTCGGCGGTCTCCAGAGACTTGGACTCGAGAGCACGGCCTCGGCTGGTTTCGGCACGATGCCGGTCGACCAGCGCGCTACGAAGTAGCCGATAGAACCAGGCGACGGCGGACTCCTCGTCTCGAAGCTCCCCACCCTTCACCAAGGCCTGCACGAACGCGCCCTGGAGCACGTCCTCCGCATCCGCGCGGCTCCCGGTCCGCCTCTCCAAGAACGTGAGGAAGCGCCGGTGGTTGTCCAAGAGTGCCTGAACGACGGCATCGGAATCGGAGCTGGAATTCATGTGGAGCCAGGGAGGAGGGGTAGGCCGCTACGAGCGGCGACTTCGATCGCCGCCCGATCATCTGCGGGATTGCGAGGCGTTGCCGGAGCATCAGGCTTAAGAACTGCCGATCTGAGCGCAAGACCGTGGACCTTTCGCAGCCTTTCAATAGTCAGGTAGAGCCGGGTAGATGATCGGAAAATGCTGGCTCGCTCCATTCATGCCGCGCACTGATGAACGGAGGAGAGCCCGTGGCCGAGTGCTGCGGACTCGGCCTGCAGCTCTCTTTCACGAGGGCGAAACGCGGCCGGCCGATTCGAATTCGATCGCGTGAAGACGCCAGCTCTCCAGCTCTCTTGCACGGATCTCGGTAACGCCCGAGAATCAGTCGTGGGCGCGAATCATGCGACGGATGGAGAGGTCGTCCACGTGTTCTTCCTGGAGGCCGTCGACGCGCAGTCGAGTCAGGGGTTTCCCGCTGTACCTCGCGAGGGAGAGGAGCAGGACAGTTGATCGATTGACACCCTCGAACACGCCCAGCTCGTGCCACTCGCCGTCGAACTCGGCGGACAGGGTGAGTGCGCCGGGCGGATCGGCCTGCTTCGCACGGAAGTGAAGGATGGCCTGGTTGGGGAGTGAGACGGGAGTTGCGAAGGCGGCGAGGACCGAGGTCGTGCTCTCTGCAATCAGCGCGCTCTCTCCCTCGGGATCGGCGAGGTAGGTGCCGACGAGTTCGACCTTCGCGTTCTCGATAGTCAGGTTTGCCTCGTCCGCGGTGGGATCGGCGAAAACGCGCACGACTCGGTCGTCGAAGGCGGGCAGGATCAGCGGCACAACGACGCTGTCCGTTCCCGGCATCCAGCTCGTCGAGTTCGTCTCGTCGCCGTTCGTCACCGAGATCTGCGCGACGCCGCCCTTCAGATCGCCACTCACTCGAACGGCCAAGATTCCACCGCCATCGTGGAAGTAGTTCTGGGGCTTCAGAGTCGCGAGGCGGAGCGTTTTCTCCAGCTCGATTCGAGCTCCTTGCTTGAGCTCCTCGCACAACCACCAAGCTCTCGAGTCATTCAGAGCGAGCAACTGAGCTGGATCAACTGCCGCGAAGGCATCTTCAACGAGCGCGAGGTTCTTGCTGAGCAGAGCGGAGTGATTCGGAACTTCGAGAACGAGTATCTCCGGGCGAGACGCGTTGCTTCGTTCAAGGAAGTCGAGCGCTGATCGAACTGGGTTCACACCAGCGGCCGCCGCGTTGAACACGGGCTCATCGATGTAGTGCGACAGGAACTCTGGGAGTTGGCGCTTCGCAGAGAAGCTCGTTCCCGCCAGGGCGATGCGTTCCACCTCGTCCGGAATGAGCCTGACCGGTCGAGGTGGTGGCCCTGGCTCGAAGAGCAAGAGTTCGAATACCGACTTCGCGCCCGAGATTGCCATTGCTTCTTGGCGTGTACTCTCGAATCCCGCGAACGCCAACAGGTCGGAGTCCTGTGCGATCTTCCGCCAGGCGACGACAGTCGTGGGTAGCTCATCATCCGGCTTGCGAAGTCCAAGGGTGAGAGCGATCTGCTCCGCCGCGATCAGCTCCGCTCGAGCTGTCCAGTGAGTGCCGACCTTGTGGTAGAGCGGATCCTTGTCGTCGGTTTCCGGCCGCTCTTGGTAGTCGAGGTAGGCGTCGAGCAGCGGAGCGAATGTCACGCCGTGTTGCGCGAGCACCTCTTCGAACCGCCGTTCCAGCTCGGGGAGGGAGTCCACTCCGAGTGGAAGTTGATCCGTGTAGAGCGCGCTCTTGCGCGGGACCGGCAGCACGATCAACTGCGTGCCCTGCATGGCGAGGGCGCGCTCGAGTGCGAGCAGACGCACCGCTGCCTGTTCGACTGCGGCTTGCACGTGCTGCTTCGACGGCTCGACGCGTGAGCGCAGGAAGAGCCACCCGTCCTTGCCGACGATGACCTCGGCGTTTGCGAACCGGAACCACTGGTAGAGCACTTGCGAGTAGCGCGGCAAGACGGCGCGTCGCACCGATGAAGTCACTCGCCTGTCGTACTCGATCAGGCTCGCCAAGCTCCCGTCGGCGAATCTCGCGCTCTCGCGTCTACGCGAATCCATCTCCGACTCCCAACCGGTCAGCTCGGGCGCTTCCGCAGGGAAGACCGTATCGACGAAGCCGGTGGCGACGAGGGTGCCGAAGAAGAGCGCCGTGATCATCACCGCGACGGGACCGCGAACGCGTCCACGAAGGACCTCTCCCGAGACGGGAATCAGTCCGTCGTGCTCGTCGAGCACCGGAGCGCTAGAACTGGAAGTAGAGGAAGGGCACATGGTCTTCGAAGTGAAGGTGAACGAGAGCGAGCAGGAAGGCGGCTTGAAGTGGGAGGCTCCACCAGAGGCTCGCGCGGCGGATCAGAGCTTGCGTGGTGGGCAGTGCCCAGGTGACGACGATCGCAACCGTGCCGATGACGAGGTGCAACGGTGTGAGCTCGAGCGAGAGCGCGGTGCCGGTGCCCGCTCCGAACATCGCGGACAAGGTGTGGCCCGCCGCCTGCATGGTCTCGGCGCGGAAGAGCACCCACCCGATCATGATGAGGACGAAGGTCAGTCCGATCTGAAGGACCTTCGGAGTGCGCGCATAGAGCGAGCGCTTGCCGAGCATCCGCTCGAACACCAAGCAGAAGCCGTGGAACGCTCCCCAGGCGATGAAGGTCCAGGCCGCTCCATGCCAGAGCCCGCCGATCAACATGGTCAGTGAGAGATTGACTGTTGTTCGCGCGGGACCCTTCTGGTTTCCGCCGAGTGGAATGTAGAGGTAGTCGCGCAGGAAGGCGGACAGCGAAATGTGCCAGCGACGCCAGAAGTCGGTGATGCTGAGTGAGCGGTAGGGCTGGTTGAAGTTGATCGGGAAGCGGAAGCCCATCATCAAGCCCAGCCCGATGGCCATGTCGGAGTAGCCCGAGAAGTCGAAGTAGATCTGGAACGTGTAGGCGAGCGTCCCGACCCAGGCGTCGATCGTCGAGAGTGTGTGCGAGGCAAAGGCCTCGTCGGCGACCGGTCCGAGCACGTCCGCGATGAGGACCTTCTTCACGAGGCCCGCCTGGAAAGCGAGCACGCCGAGATAGAACTTCGCGAAGGTGTGAGTGCGCGAGTGGAGCTGCTCCGCAACGGTGTTGTAGCGAACGATCGGACCAGCGACGAGCTGCGGGAACAGCGCGACATAGCACATGAAGTCGCGGAAGCACCTGACCGGCGGCGAGACCTTCCGATACACGTCGATCGTGTAGCTCAGAGTCTGGAAGGTGTAGAACGAGATGCCGACGGGAAGCACCACCTTCGTCCACTCGACGGGCTCGCTCCCGAACTCGACGAGAATCGAATTGACGGTGTCGATCCCGAAGTTCGCGTACTTGAAGTACCCGAGCAGGCCGAGGTTCACGATGCAGGAGAGAACGACCCAGCGCTTCCCCCTGCTGCCCCTCTCCCTGTCGCGCACGATCCACTTGCCGCAGGAGTAATCGACGACCGTCGAGACGAGCATCAAGATCACGAAGTCCGGCCGCCACCACCCGTAGAAGACGTAGCTGGCAACCGCAATCGTGATCGCTCTCAGGCTCTTCGGGCTCAGGTAGTAGAGCGCCAAGAAGCCCGGCAAGAACGCGTACAGGAAGATCGAGCTGGCGAAGATCACTCAGCGAGGACAATACTGTGCCAACGCCCTGCACAGCATTTGTTCCTTCCCGTATATTCCTGATGGGCTTGCGACGCGCAGGGCACACTGTCCAGAGGTTCTCCCCGCCAACGTTCTCAAGCAACCGCTACAGAGCCTGACCGCCATTACGGTGAACCCGAACGACCGCACTTCCCGAAGCTTCGAGATGCAGCTCCAATGACAGAGAGGTCTTCTCCCGATAACAACTCAGCGGCGAAGGTGAGGGAACTCCTCGCGATTTTTCTGAGTGAGCCTCACGAAGACGTCGCCGCCGACTTCGAGAATCTCTGTAGTCAGTACCCCGAAGCTAATGACGAGCTTCGCCGCAACTACTCCATCGCGTCCAAGGAGACCTTTGCCTTCTTTACCAGGCGAACTGGCGATCGCGAACCTGAGTACAGTGGCGGAATGCGAGTGGGTGAACGGATTGGAGACTTCACTCTCCTTGCGCGAATCGCCAGTGGTGGCCAGGGAGAGGTGTGGGAAGCGCGACAGGCTTCTCTACAACGACGCGTAGCGCTTAAATTAGTCCTGCCCGATCGCATCGACAAACGCTCGCTAGCACTCTTCGCACGTGAAGCTCGCGCAGGAGGGCGACTTGCACACGCCGGTATCGTTGCGGTCTACGGCTATGGCGAAGACGGCGGACGCCACTGGATCGCACAAGAGTTGGTCGAAGGCTCGTGGACTCTGCGTGACTTCATCGACGAGATGCGCAACGCCGACGAGCTCCCGCCCAACTACTACCGCTCGGTCGCTACGTTTCTCGTCGCTCTCGCGGATGCGTTGCAGGCGGCTCACGACGCAGGTGTCATTCACCGCGACGTCAAACCCCAGAACGTGCTCATCACTAAGGATGATCGGCCCAAGCTAACGGACTTTGGCTTGGCGCGAATTACCGATGAGATGGCTGTCTCGATTACCGGCGACTTCGCGGGAACTTGGCTCTACATGAGCCCAGAGCAAGTAACTGCGAAGCGCATTGAAATCGATCACCGAACGGACATCTTCAGTCTGGGCGTGGTGATGTACGAGATGCTCGGACTGGTTCGCCCGTTCACCGGCGATACGACGCATCAGATCGCCGAGAAGATCATCTACTGGGAGCCCGTCGACCTAACGAAGCTTCGCTCCAAGCTGCCGCATGATTTGGCTGTCATTTGCGGCAAGGCGTTGGAGAAGCGCAAAGACGCTCGTTACCCGACGATGCAAGAGTTCGCCGGCGACCTTAGCCGTTGGCTGAACAATGAACCGATTCATGCAACGCCGCCGACACAATTGGACCGATTCGCGAAATGGTGCAAGCGTAATCCGACGAAGAGCGTTGCGGGCGTTCTCGCCAGTAGTGCACTCGTCATTATCTCGGGATTGAGCGTTTACATTCAGGCTCAGAATGCAAACCTGAAAGCCGGGACGACTGATTTAAGAGCGAGCGCCGACCGCGAGACCGAACTGAGAATTCTCGCATCGGAGCGTGAGAAACAAGCGCAAGCGAACGCTGAGCTCGCTGAATACAACGCATACGTTGCCAACGTTCAGATGGCGGGAGTCAACTTCGATCGCGGCGAATGGAACGCCGGTCGAAGGCGTCTCAACGCATGTGCGGAGCGGTTCAAGGATACGTGGGAGTGGGGCTGGCTCAACGCAAGGCAAGACACGAGCCTCGCGGTGTTGGAGGGCCACGATGACGAACTCACTTCCTGTGTGTTCAGTCCCGATGAGAGCCAGGTACTAACCACGTCATTCGATGGCACCGCGCGCATTTGGGATTCGGGGACGGGTGACGTCATCTCTGTGCTAAGGAGCTCTACCGGTGAAATTGAGACTGCTCAATTCAGCCCCGACGGCTACCGGATCCTGACTTCGGACTGGGACGGATCCATAAGGATCTGGAATGCGCGGACAGGGCAGTTCGTGGTCAAACTAAGTGATCCCGTCGAGTCTTTGTTTGCAGTGAAATTCAGCCCTGACGGAGATCGAGTTGTCTCGGTCTCCGAGTACGGAATTGTGTGCGCTTGGAATGCGGCGACCGGCGAGCTTATCTCTACGCTCGGCCAACTTTCCGGGATGAAGCCAAAGGTTGAGTTTGCTCCAGACAGCCGACACTTGCTCACAATCGCCTCGGACAACTACGCGCGAGTTTGGGACTCCAACAATGGCGAGCAGCGGTTCGTTTTCGCTGAGGATGGTGACCGGGTAGTTTCTGCGTCTTACAGCGGCGATGGTGCTTTCATTCTCTCCAGGTCAAATGCACAGGTAGTTCGGATTTGGGACGCAGCGACAGGTCAGAGCGTATTCAGCTTGGATGGAGATATTAGGCAAGCGAGCTTTACTCCCGACGGCTCCCAAATCCTCACTATTGGCTCGAGTAGCACATTCGAGCTTAGAGATTCCCGAACTGGACTCGTCCAGGTTCAGTTCACTCCTCAAGTGTCCAACGCGCCTGAATCGGACCCGGAAGAGGCGATGTTTAGAAGCCTCTTTTATCAATTCCGCTCGGTCGAGTTCAGCCCTGACGGCTCCCACCTAGTTTCGACGACTTTCAGTGGGGCATTGGAGATTTGGGACCGTACGAGCGGAGAGAGCGTGGCGGTGTACGACACGTGCGCGCAGTTCGATCTCGAGCCATATTCCGTAAACTCTGTTCAGCTGTCGGCGGATCGCGATCGGGTACTTTTCTTAACCAGCGACGATGAGCTATTCATTTGGGATACTTCAACTGGATTGAAGTTCGGCGAGTTTCGTGGGCACCGTGGAGGTATTGGGTCTGCAATCTTCTCTCGCGATGGATCGCGAGTCCTTTCTCGGTCAAGTGACCGGACAGCTCGAATCTGGAAAACGCCGGGACCTCAAGAATTCCACCAATCTCAAGAGACGGCCGGAGAACGCCCACTTTTTCCCAGTCTTTGGCGCGGTTCTGCGACCTTCAACTCGACTGGCTCTCACATCCTCAGGGCTTTCGCGTTCAGGCGTGCCCTAGTGCAAGACTCTTTTGACCGCAGCATCACTACCACGGTGCTGCTAGATCCTTCGGTTTCGATCAGCCGTGCACAGTTCAGTCCAGATGACAATCTGGTTGCTACGACGGGCTACAGTTCGAACGTAGATTCGGTAGCTGCAAGAGGTCGCCTCAATTCTGCACACTTGTGGGATGCAATGACAGGTGAACGGCTCTGTGATATCTCCGGTCATTCTGGCGACATCGAGTCGATCGCATTCAGCCCTGACAGTCAGTGGGTTGTGACGGCCTCAGAAGACCACACCGCTCGAATCTGGAGTGCTGGCACGGGAGAGTTGCGAACAGTCTTGAAAGGACACGCGACAGTGGTCTCCGACGCGGTCTTTAGTCCCGACGGCCGCAGAGTACTCACATCCTCGAATGATGAAACTGCGAAGCTGTGGCCAGTAGAGGGCGACGAGGAGCCCATTTTGCTCGAAGGTCATAGCGATTCCGTGTTGCGAAGTAGATTCGACGCCACAGGAACACGAGTGATAACTGTCTCAAGCGATAAGACTGCCCGCATCTGGAATTCAGCGACGGGAGAGCTCTTGTCGATTCTCGAGGGGCACACGGCTTCCGTCACCGACGGTGTATTTGATCTTGAATCCCGGTTGGCTCTTACCGCATCAACCGACGGTACTGCTCGTGTGTGGAATGCAATGACAGGTGAGCTGGAGCGAATTTTGGAGGGGCACAGGGCTAGTGTGAAGGCGGTTTCTTTCAGCCCCGACGGTTCCAGAGTTCTCACCGTTTCACATGACTACTCGGCTCGCGTCTGGAACCCAGAGACTGGCGAGTGTATGGCGATATTAGGAGGCGATTCGCCATACGTCGTCTCGGCTTGTTTTAGTCGAGACGGTACTCGAATTCTCTGTGCGACAGCGGACGGGGGAGTACAGGTATGGGACTCTGTGCCGATTCGCGAGAGGCTCAAAGATTACGTGCCACTGACCGCGAGCATCGAACGGATGAAGCCGATTGTCGACCGGCTCCTTAAAATCGAATCAGATGTTCTCGGCGTTCGTCGGAGGCTCATCGCGGATTCGAGTATCCCAGAAATCGACAGGCAAGCTGGATTGGCGGTTGTTGCTGATCTTCAGTTTCACGTCGATCACTTCGTTAACGACAAATTCGATGACCAAGTGTTTCTCGAGGATGTCGAGCGCGTGATTCGCGATAGTCCGAATCTATCCGACTCCTTTCGTCTGCTTGCCCTTCGAAGCGCTCGGGCTCGGGGCGAGCCAACAGCCGGAGAACTTGTCGGGATTCTCAACTCGAACTTCTATTCTCCCTTACGGAAATATGCGGAGGATGAGGGCCACGAGTGGGCTTTCTTTGGGAACGACTACGACGATGCATTCGGGTTGACCATTGCTCGCAAGGCTGTCGAGCTCGAGCCGGACGGGATCGGGAGCAATCAAGCACTTGCGTGGGCTCACTTCTACAATGGCAATCACGATGAAGCCTTGGCGTCGATTCAGAGGGCGGTTGACCTTGCTGGAACAGCTGGACCTGGAGACGACGATGTTCTCTCGGCGTTGGCGGAGATTCAAAGTGCGATTGACGAACTCAGTTTCAGTGAATCAGAACATTAGGAATTGCTTGAGGGAGTCGGGTTAGCCACTTGTTTCAAGCTAGCGTGGATCAAGCGAGAGTTAGATTCGGTCAACTGGAACTCGACGAATAGGAGAATCATGAAACGATCGAACTGGATGGGTCCTGTCGCGTTGGTTGCTTTGAGCTCGGCGCCTTTTGGGCAGGGCGGGCTTCGCGCGGAGATCGCGAAGGACTATCAGGCGAACCTCCACGAGCTGTTCGTTCACTTCCATCGGAATCCGGAGCTGTCGAGTCTCGAGGTCAAGACGGCTGCGCGACTGGCGGTCGAGCTTCGTGCGCTGGGCGTCGAGGTGACCGAGGGTGTTGGCGGGACCGGCATCGTCGGCATGCTCAAGAATGGCGACGGGCCGCTGGTGCTCGTGCGCGCGGACATGGATGGGCTGCCTGTTCAGGAGAAGAGCGGGCTCGAGTACGCGTCGGTGGCGCGGCAAGTCAATCAGAAGGGCGATGAGGTTCCGGTGATGCACGCTTGTGGGCACGACGTGCACATGACTTCGATGGTGGGAACGGCGAGACAGCTGCAGGCGCAGAAGGACAAGTGGTCCGGGACGGTGATGTTCGTTGGGCAGCCGGCGGAGGAGACGATTAGTGGTGCTCGCGCGATGATGCAGGATGGGTTGTACGAGCGGTTCGGCGTTCCGGACTTCGCGCTCGCCTTGCACGTTGGTGCGGGTGAGCCCGCAGGCAAGGTCGAGGTCAAGGGCGGTCCGGTCTACTCGTCGGCCGACTCTGTGGACATCATCGTGCACGGGATTGGCGCGCACGGCGCTTCGCCGCACAAGGGCAAGGATCCGATCTACATCGCTTCGCAGATCGTCGTGGCGTTGCAGGGCATCGTGAGCCGCGAGCTGTCGCCGCTGCGTGCGGGTGTTGTGACTGTCGGCGCTTTTCACTCGGGCTTCAAGCACAACATCATCAGCGACGAGGCTCACTTGCAGCTGACCGTTCGCTCGAACGACACCGCGACGCGCGACCTCCTGTTGTCGGCGATCGAGCGGATCGCGATCGGCATCGGTCGCACGAATGGCCTGCCGGAGGAGCTGTTGCCCGAGGTTATCTTCTCGAATGTGGAGACGACGCCTCCGACCGTGAACGACGTTGCCCTGTCGGAGCGAATCGGCCAGGCCTTCGTGCGCGAGCTGGGCGCGGACCTGCTCTTCATTTCCGAGTACGAGGGCATGGGTGCCGAGGACTTCGCCTACTTCGTGAACACGGCGGACGAGGTGCCCGGTTGCTACTTCTCGGTCGGCGGAACACTCCAGTCGGAGCTCGACGCGGAGAAGGCCGGCGGACCCGCAGTCCCTTCCCACCACTCACCGCTGTTCCGCATCGCACCCGAGCCGTCGGTCATCGGCGGCGTGCACGCGATGACTGTCGCGGTTGTGGAGCTGCTCGGCAAGTGAGCTGAAACTTGCCGGCTCTAGGGAAAGGGCGGCCCCGCTTTACTCCGGCAGGATTTGGAACACCGGGCGAAAGGCGTTCTCAACGCGCGATAGATTTGTCTCCGAGCGGGCTGGCCTGGATCGTGCCGCCGACATGGAGGTCGCAGCCGTTCCTGTCGTCGAGAGAGGCGAGGACATCGATGTTTGCGCGGACAGAGCCCGTCGCTAGCTCGTGACTTGGCGGACGATCGTGAGAAGCTCGTCGATGCTGTACGGCTTCTGAAGGAAGCCTCCGATGCTGGGATCATCGAACTGTGAGGTCGCCTCGCGTTCCGTATGACCACTGGAGAGAATCACAGGTGTCTTCAGCTCTCCTTTCGCCAGTCGCCGCAAAGCGCGCAGCGTCTCGGGCCCGTTCATCTTCGGCATCGTGAGATCCAGAATGATGGCCGACAGTCCGTTGCCGTGCTTCTCGAAGAGCTCGAGGGCCTGTTGCCCATCGGGAGCCGCAAAAACATCGAAGCCAGCATTGTTCAAGATGCGGCTAGTCATCTTCAGCATGGGCTCCTCGTCATCGATCATGAGGATCGTTCCCTCGCCGCGCCATTCGAGGTTGGACACTTCATGGCGTTGGGCAGGCAGCACTTCCTCCACGCTCGAAGGCAATCGAATCTCGATCGACGTTCCCTGTTGTGGAGCCGAGTTGACGGCTGCCGAGCCACCGCTGCGCGCCAGGATCCTCTGAACCACGGCGAGCCCCAGTCCCTTGCCATCCTTCTTGGTCGTGAAGAAGGGATCGAAGATGCGATCGCGCGTCTCGGGTGCCATGCCCGATCCATCGTCAGAGACCTTGACCAGGACCTCGTTGGTCTGGGCGTCGCACCTGGTGCTGAGACGGACGCGTCCCGGGGCTCCACCGTAGCTCTCCGACGCGTTGGTGATCAGGTTCATGATCAGCTGTTGAAGCGCCGTCCGATTCGTTCGCGTGACCATGGGCTCATCGCTCAGATCGAGCTCGAGCTCTGTCTGCTTGCAGAGTGCAGCATCCAGCATGTAGCCGGTCTCGCGCACGACTCTGTTCACGTCGATAGGAACGGCCAGCTCTTCGTCATCCTTACCCGCGTACGCCAGCACTTGCCCGGCGAGGTCCGCCGCTCGGCGTGTGATGAACTCGATCTCGTTCAAGAGGTCGACAGCGAGAACCGGATTTCCAACTTCCTGCCGAAGGAGCCCCGTATTGCCCAGGATTCCACCGAGCAAGTTATTGAAGTCGTGCGCCACGCCGCTCGCCACCATGCCAACGCTCTCGAGCCGTTGTGAGTTTCGGAGAGCGGCTTCGGTGCGCTCGAGCTCGCGTCGTCTCCGGCGTTCTTCAATCTCGTGCATCACGAGTGCCGCCAGGTCGGAGATGCAATCGAGCTCCCGCTTCGTGAGCTTGCGCATCTTCTTGTCGAAGGCACACAAGGTTCCGATGCGGTGGCCGTCGGTCGTGCAGAGTGGCGCTCCGACGTAGAAGCGAATGCCCTGCTCGGCGGTGACCAGAGGATTGTCCTTCGAGCGCTCGTCGACCGATGCGTCGGGAAGGTAGAGAATCTCGTCAGAGGTAATGGCCGTGGTGCACAAGCCCGGCTCGCGCGGTACCTCTTGCGCGCTAATCCCGTGCGCAGCTTTGAACCACACACGGTCCTTATCCACCAGCGTCACACACGCGCAGGAGACGTCCAGCAACCGAGCGAGGAGCGAACAGATTCGATCGAAGATCTCCTCTTTCGGCGTATCGAGAATCTTGTATCGCTGAAGTGCTGAGAGACGATCTTGCTCAACTGTCTCGCTGATCATGAAAGAGATGCTAACCACTGCGCTGATCTCCGGCAATCTCGGCGGCAACCGTCACCGTCGCAAACGTCAATAGGACGCTACCGAACCACCTGTGAACGGGCATGCATGGTTCGGTATCGCCTACGGCTTCATCTGGCGACGGACTTCGAGCTCCGTCGCGTACCACTCGTGGGCGGTAGCGGGCACCGGGTAGCGCACGCGCTCGACGAAGTCGGTGGGGAAGGGGAAGCCCTCGACGTTTCGGTAGCGGTCGAAGGTCACGTCCACGTGAGCGCTCTTCGTCGAGTCGAGTCCGCGCATGGTGAAGTGAACTCGGCTGAGTAGGTTCGTCTCGGCGTCGATCCAGAGCACGACGAAGTCGTCCTTGGCCAGACCGAGGCCCGGCGAGAGGTGAGCCATGACTCGGTGGTGCGTGCGGTCGTTCAGCTTGGCTGGCTCGATCAGGCGCAGGCCGTTCTGTCTGCGGACGATGAAGTTCGGACCGGTCAGGAACATCGAGTAGAGGTCGGCGACGAGCGCCGCGGAGGCGAGCACTTCCGGATCCTCGGAGGGCACGCCGTTGTAGCTCACTTCGATCGTGTCGGGCGTGCGCACGACGCGCTTCGTGCCAGCCGGCCCCTTGTGCGTCTGCTCGACCAAGCCCGTCGCGAGGACCAGGCGCTCACGCGATGTCTGCCGGTACTCGACGTCGGCCAGCACGGACTGCAGCGCCGGAACCATCGAGCCCCACTCGCCGTCGTAGGCGACATGGATCTCGTCCACCATGGCGTAGATGTCACCGTGCGCTTCGACCGATTGATTCAAGACGCGCTCGGCCGTCTCGAGTGAGACCGGATCGTTCGGCGCGTCGGCCCAACTCGGGAAGGTGGTCAAGCACGAGCTGGTGAGCGCAGTGAGCGAGAACGCGACAGCGAAGAGAGTGGAGAGCTTCATTGGTGTAGGTCGAGGGAGAGACGGCTGCGGAGGGGGGAATCTAACACGCCCTTCCGGAATGGGAGCCGGACACCTCGAGCCTAATTCGGAGTGGAGATTAAGAGGCGCTCATCACTCGCGCCCATCCATCCGAATCCGGCCCGACACCCGACATGGCCTCACAGAATCGAACCACCATCGCCGTCGCTGTGGTTGTCGTCCTTGCCTATTAATTCGTAGGGCCGCCGAAGAAGAAGCTTGCTCGGTGCCAATGCAGGCGACGCTGTCGACTCCTTGTTGGCCGCGATTCGTTCCCTCGCTCGACCGCGAGTACTTCCGCCGCGAGCCGCAGCTCTCGATTCATCCGAGAGCCAAGGACGCCGGAATTCGCGAGCCCACTGCGCGAAAAGGCGTCGACGTCGATCGCTACCGAGGCCGGCGAGGACTTCTTGCTCGGCGGCCTCGGCCACTGGAACCCGCGCGCCAACAAGATCGCCGGCGCTCGCCTGTACGAGTTCCTGGCCGAGCCGTCCGCCGATGGCCAGTCTCTGCTCACTCGACTGATGCGGCCGCTCGTGCCGCTAGAAGAGCTCTCGTCGAAGTAGCGCAAGCGGGCTCCGATTCGTAGCCGGAGATCGCGGGTCGATCCGACGGATTTGTGTCGCAAATTGAGGGCGCGCGTATTGGAGTGAGCGCGTGACTCTCTGGCAGGTACTTCTCGACATCGTCATCTTGCTTGGGGTTGGTGCGCTGCTTGGCGCGCTTCTCGAGCGGCTTCAGCAGAGTGCGATCGTCGGCTACCTCTTGGCGGGGGCCCTGCTCGGCCCGAATGTCTTTCACGTCGTCCGCAGCACGGACGAAGTCTTGGCGATCTCGGAGCTCGGCGTTGCGCTCCTGCTGTTCGCGATCGGGCTCGAGTTCTCGTGGACGCGGCTCCGGCAGATGGGGAGCTTCGCCTTCGGAGGGGGACTGGTGCAGGTGCTCGCGACGACGGCGATCGGTGCCGGTGTCGCCGCATTGGCGGGGCTCAGCGCGCCGGCTGCCTTCACGATCGGCGCCATCTGCGCGCTCAGTAGCACCGCGTGCGTCTTGCGGGAGCTGACTTCGCTGGCCGAGGTGCAGAGCGTCCACGGCGAGCGGGCCCTCGGCATCCTGCTCTTCCAGGACATTGCGGTGGTCCCGCTGGTCTTGATCGTGAGCGTGCTCGCCGCGGGTGGCACAGCCGACGAGATCTTCATTGGCGTGTTGCGAACGGCGGGGATCGGCCTCGCCCTGGTCGTGGCGCTCTATGGGATCTTCAACTTCCTCGTCCCTCGGCTGCTCGGCTCGACCGCGGTACTCGCGAACCGAGAGCTGCCGCTGCTCATCGCTGTCGTCTCGGGATTGGGCTCGGGAGTCGCTGCGCACGCTGCCGGCGTGTCGCCCGCGCTGGGTGCCTTCGTGGCGGGAATGCTCCTGGCGAGCTCACCCTTCGCCGTCCAGGTACAAGCCGACGTCTCGTCGCTGAAGACCCTGCTCCTGACGCTCTTCTTCGCGGCGATGGGCATGCTGACCAACCCGGAGTGGATCGCGTCCAACGCGCTGCTGGTCGGAACCGCCGTCGTGCTGGTCGTCCTGGGCAAATGCGCGCTCGTCTGGGTGGCGTTGCGGCTCTTCCGCGCGCGGAGCCAGAGCGCTCTCGCGGCCGGCATCTGCCTCGGCCAGATCGGCGAGTTCTCCTTCGTGCTCGCCGAGCTCGCACGCGGGAGGCTCTTCAGCGAGGAGGTCTTCATGCTGATCGTCTCGACGACGGTGATCACCATGATCCTGACGCCTTATCTGGTGAGCAAGGCACCGACCCTGGCGTCGCGGTTCGTTCGCTCGAGTGCACCGGCCCGCGACGAGGCGGCGCGCGGCGAGACCACCGAGCAGGTGCTGGTGATCGGCTTCGGGCCGGCCGGTCGTGCGGCGGCCGAACGCATCGCGGAGCTCGGCTGCCACGTCGTCGTCATCGACCAGAACCCGATGGCGACTCGCGACGCCAAGAAGCTCGGCTACAGTTCGGTGGCCGGGGACGCTCTCTATCCCGAGGTCCTCGAGCACGCGGGCCTGAGGAGCGCGATCAGCGTCGTCGTCACCGTCCCCGCTGCGACTGCCGCGCTCTCGATCGTGAGGCAGGTTCGAGTGAGAGCACCAGAAGCCATGGTTCTGGTGCGGGCTCGCTTCCACCGCTCGTTACCCGAGCTGCGTGCCGCGGGCGCCCATGTCATCATCGACGAGGAGCACGAGGTCGGGCGGATGTGCGCCGAGACTTTCGAGCAGCACTTCAAAGCCAGAACGACGCGGCCGGAGTAGAAGCTCTGCTCAGTACAGAATCGGCAGCAAGATCGCCGCGATGACGAGGTAGAGGATCGTCATCGGAATTCCGGGGCGAAGGAAGTCGCTGAAGCGGTAGCCGCCGGGGCCATAGATGATCAGGTTGGTCTTGTAGGCGACGGGTGTGAGGAAGCAGCAGTTTGCGCCGAAGGCGACGGCCATGACGAAGGGCATCGAGCCTGCTCCTTCGATTGCACGACCGAGCTCGAACGCGACCGGGGTCATGATGGCGGCGGTGGCGTTGTTCGACAGGATCTGCGTCAGGAAGGTCGTGAAGACCAGCACCGACGCGATGAGCAACGGCGGTCCGAACGCGGAGCCAGCTTCGACGACAGCGACGGCAATAGCTTCGGCCAGGCCGGTTCGTTCGAACGCGGTACCGAAGGCGAGCGTCCCGGCGACGAGGAAGAGGACGTCCCAACCGATGGACTCGTAGGCGTTGCGAGTGCTGAGGCAGCGGGAGAGCACGGTGAAGAGTGCTGCGGTGAGCGCCGCGACCTCGACCGGCACCAGGCGCGTGACGGCGAGTCCGACGAAGATCGCCAAGGCGAGGATGGCGAGAGGAGCGCGGCGCGAGTCGCGGGCGATGTGGTCGACGCCCTCCACCACGAGCGCGTTCTCGGAGCCGCGCAGCCTACGCAGCGAGTCGTCGGAACCCTGCAGGAGCAGCACGTCGCCCGCGAGCAGCCGCAACTTCCCGATCTTCTCGCGCAAGTGCGAGCCGTGTCGTTGCACGGCGAAGACGCTCACGTCGTAGCGATCGTGCAGACCGAGGCTCGAGACTTCCTGGCCGATCCAGTCCGACTCGGGTGTGACGACGACTTCGAACATGGTCAGAGCCACGCCGCGTACCGTGTCGGAGCGCGCATCGCTGGGTCGGTCGTTCTCCTGTTGCAAGCGCAGCTGGAGCACGGCGTCGGAATTGCCTTTGACCAGCAGAAGATCGTCTTGCTTCAGCTCCAGCTTCGGCTTCGGCGCGCGAATGACCTCACCGCGAACGACCTCGAGAACGGCGAGCCCCTCGTTCAGGAGGCCGGCACCCTTCAGCTCGGAGACAGTGCAACCGATGAACGGCGAGCCTTCGTGCAAGTCGATCTCCGTCATGTACTCCATCGCCACGCCGCGCCGCGTCTGCAGATCGAGCGAGGTTCGCACCGGCAGCAGCTGTCGGCGGAAGACCATGATCAGTGCGCCACAGGAGACGGCCAAGATCACGCCGAGCGGAGCGAAGTCGAACATGCCGATCACGAGCTCGCCGCCGGAGACTTCTTCCAGGCTGGAGGCGACGATCAGGTTCGTCGAGGTGCCGATCAGCGTGCACATACCGCCGAGGATGGAGACGAAGGAGAGCGGGATCAGCAGGCGGCTGGGCGGGTCGCCCATGCCGCTCGACATGCCCAGCACGAGCGGCAGGAAGATCAGGACGAGCGGCGCGTTGTTCACGAAGGCCGAGAGGATCATCGTGACCAAGAGGATCCCGTAGAAAGCGCGAGCGGGGCTCTTGGTGCCCGACGATTCGCGGATCTTGTCGGCGAGTAGTGCGGCGGCACCGGTTCGAGCGACGGCGGCGGACAGCACGTACATGCACGCGACTGTGATGACCGCCGGGTTCATCAGCCCGGAGAAGGCTTCGGCGGAGGGGAGGATTCCGAAGGCGGCCAGTGCGGCTATGACGAGAAGGCCGGTGACGCCATGGGGAATGCGCTCGGTGACGAGCAGCACCAGCATGCCGGCCAGAATGACGAGTGTGATTACGGCGTCGGGCTGCAAGCGATCCCTCCGCTCGCGACGAGAAGCTCCGGGTCGAGGGGCAGCTTCGCCCGGCTCGATCGCTCGTCAATTGGATTGACGGAACAGGTCATTAGTATGGGTCGAGGCGAACTCCGGTCGCCCGGTACCCACCATGCCAGAAGATTCTAAATCCGTCTTCAACTCCTCGTCCTAGACTGACGGACAGGCCCCTGCGCCGTGTCGAGCACGCCCTCCTCCCGAGCAATCCAAAGTAGCTTCCAATGAGCACGAATCCGTTCGACGGCTTGGCCGAGCAAGTCGCACAGCACGAAAACTACGGGCCGGCGGTGCAGGCAGCGATCGCGGCGGGCACTCCGCTCGTCCTGAACTACCACACGCACGCGCCCGACTCGGACTACTGCGTGTCGATCTGCACGCTGATCGAGTCGCCGATCAAGCTGCTCGGGACGGATGAGCTGCAGGAGCTCGCGCACATCCGCGGTTTCGGTGCGACCGAAGAAGAGTGCATCCCGCGCTCGACCGCCTTCGCCTCCGCGCTCCGAGATCGCCTGTCGATCGACAGCGAGTTCGCCATCTACCTGAACGGCGAGCCGACAACCTAGAAGGTGAGATACCGCGCTCGGCGCATCTCTAAACTTTCGATCCCCTTCCCGATGCGAACACCGGGAAGGGGATCGAAAGTTTAGAGATGCGCCGAGCGCGGTATCTCACTTTCCCGAAGTGAGAGCTAGAAGGTACCGGTCACGATGATGCTGCCGGTCACGAGAGTGGTCGCGACGGTGCTCAGGTTCTCGAGCTCGCCCGTCTGCTGGTTGATCTCGTAGCGCATGAGGATGTTGTCGCCGTTCGAGACTCTCGAGACGAACATGAAGCGTCCCGAGGGGTCGATGGCGAGGTCGGCAGTGCTGCCCACTCCGCTCTGATCGCTGCGGTAGTTGTCGATGGCCGGTGTCAGCGGATTGGCGTCGATGGCCGCTAGCTGACCGGTCGCTTCGTTGAGCTTGAAAGCGGCAATCGTGGAGACGCCGGCTCCGGAGAGGATGCGCCTGACAGTGACGTAGACGAAGCGACCGGAAGGGTCCAGGTGAATCTCACCCGGGGTGCCGACGAACGGGATTCGATTTAGACCGGTAAGGCTCGCGTCGGCGTCCGTTAGCAGCGGACCACCCCGGTCGTCGATGCGAAAGACACTGAGGTGACCGTCATCGACAAGGGGCGAGCCGGATCGTTTGACAGAGTAGAGGAAGCGTCCCAGCGGATCGGCCGCGATGCGAGTGACGGGGGTCCCGTTGTCGTAGTCCTGGATCCCGGGCGAGAGGGCGTTGGAGTCCAGTCGCGGCTGAACCTCGTCTCGGTCGTTGATGGGGTAGGCGCGAATGACCTGCGCGTTGCACATGTAGGCGGTCTTGCCGAGCGGATCGACGGCGGCATCGCCGACCGTGAACAAGGCAGGATCGGGCCCACCTACTTTGGAGAGGGCCCAGTTGCCGAAGGGCGAGAGAGAAGCATCGAGACCGGAGTTGTAGGAAGCGAATGCCGGATCGGCCCCGTTGACGAAGGAGAAGCTGTACGTCGCCCAGCCGGACGGATTGACGACTGCGCGTAGAGGTCGGTTGCCATTCGGACCGGTGAGAATTCCCATGGCCGTCAACAGCCCGGTCTCGTGATCGATCTCGAAGCCTTCGACGTCTTGGTTGACCGTGTAGAGAAAGCGATTGGCCCGGTCCGAGATCAAATTGCCCGTCTTGCTCACAGAGATGGACTCGATCAAGGTCAGGTCTCCATTGACCGGATCCACTTTGAAGCTCTCGACGCGCGGAGAGCCATCGAGTCCATTCAGGAAGAGGAAGTTCGGGTCGCGAAGCGCAGGCGTGTCGCGATTTGCCGACAGCACGCGGTTCGCGCTGATGCCCTTGCGACCGATGAACGTCGTGGCGTTCTTCGGCAGCCCGGTCGGGTCCTCGAGCTCGAAGTTGGAGGCGATGCCAGTATTCGACTGAAAGACGATCAAGCGCTTTCCGGCAGGCCCGATGAGAATCTGTCGCGGCGTGAACCCGAGCGAGGTGTTCTGAATGCCGGAGCTGATGGCGTTGGCATCGACTCGCGTCAGCTCACCCGTGTCCTCGTCGATGGAGTAGGTGACAAGCCGCGCGATGCTATGAGCGACGTAGAGCATCGAAGCGTCGGGCATGATCGCCATGCTCGTGACCACGCTGCTCTCGTCGGAGAGCGCCTCGCTGTCCTCCGTCAAGAGCCCCGTCGCGCGGTCGATCTTCCACACGACGACCTTGTCGTTCGCGCCGGCGTAGATGTAGCGACCGCCAGGATCCATGTGGGCCACGGCCGTCGTGTCGGCGAGCTTGGTCCCCTGATGGCCAGGCATCGCGGGATCTGCGTCGATAGCAGTCAGCACTCCAGTTGTCGAGTTGATTCGGAACGCGAGGAGCAGCTCGGCTCCACGGTCGTGGGCGTAGAGGAACTGCTCCTGTGGATCGATCACGATGTCACTCACGATCGTGGTCAGGGTCGTGGAGTTCGTCGAGTCGAGCGCATCCGTCGCCGGGTCGATGGTCATCGGGAAGATGCGATTCGATCCGCAGGCGTAGAGAAACTTCTCCGTGGGCGACACGTGCAGACGAGTCGCGAAGTTCGAGGTCGGCGTCGCGGTCTCTTTGTGAATCGCTCCGCTCTTGCCGTTCGACCGAAACAGGCTGATGTTGTCGAGCAGGGCGTCGAGGATGTAGAGCACTTCGCCTTCGCGAGCGATCGCGATGTCGGTTGGCGACGAGGTCAAGAAGGACGGCGTGTGGCCTTCGGCGTAGACGCGCCCGGTCTCCCCATCGACGGTGTAGCGCGAGATCGTCCGGTTGCTCTCGAAGGCATAGATCCAGGCGCTCTTCTTCGGGGTGAGCGAGGGATTGATGGTCGAGTCGGACGAGCCTCCGCCGCCACCGCCGCCGGCACAGCTGGCTGCCGTCAGGAGTAGGGGGAGGAGGGCGAGCGGGTTGAGTGTCGTGATCTTGGTCTTCATGAGATTGGCTCCTCGGGCGCCGAAGAGTGGCTGTGGCGCCCGTCTACTGGGGGAAGCGACGTCTCACGAATGAGCCTCAACGGTTTCTGAAGAAACTCGCGAGGGCGCCCGGGAGGGCGCCTGGAGGCGGTTCTCGCGCTTAAAGGAGTGGGGCCGCCACGCTCCTGAAAACGCAACGGCCCCGAGGCGAGGAGAAAGTTCAGTGGGTGTCTAACCGCGGGTGTCCTCGGCAGGCTTGGTACGAGCCTTGGGCTCGAGGTGCTTGAAGAACGCGCGGATGCCGTGAAGGAGCTCAGGCTCACCGAGCAGCTTCGCGTTGCCCTCCTTCAGCGTCGGCGCGTTGACGAGTTGATGCGAAGCCACGGGCAGAACGAAGCGTCCTTCCATCCGTTCGTTGACCTCCCAGGCCAAGACCTTTCAGGGCAGGATGTACGGATCGTTGGCGGTCGTCGTTCCGTGCGCGAGGACGAAGGCGACCTTGCCGTGCTCCGGATCGATCAGGAGCTCGGCGACGGACCCGAAGTGCTCGTTCATGGCGAACACCTTGGTCGTCATCAGCGTGGTCGCGGCGAGCCGGCGGGGGAGCTCCTTCTTCATCGCGGCTTCGCGTGCCTCGCCCGCATGTTGCTCCGCGTTGGCCGCTCGTGCATTGAGCTCGCCCGTCGTCTTCAGGATCTCCGCGTCGAAGACCGGCATGGCGAGCAGCGATTCGCGCGGGACGGGGAGGATGAGGTGCTCGGTCTCGACGTCGAAGCGAAAGTGATCGAAGGGCACCAGCCGCGGCGGACCGACCTCTTCTCTGAGCTGAACGGCGATGAACTGGAGTTTGCCGGTCTCGCGATCGATGATGTGGTCGATCATCGAGCCCAAGCGATGGCCGGCTTCGTCGTTGAGGAGAGCGGTCTCGCCCAGGGTTGCACGAATGAAGGTCGGCGCCTTGCGTTCGGTTTCCATCGCGCGTTCGGCGCCTTCTTGGCTCGCTTCACCACGCTCTTGTCCGAATGTCGGCGTTGCTGTGAAGACCGCGAGAGTGGAGAGGAGGGCGAGAGTTTTGGGGTGCTTCATGATTCGGTGGTTGTTTGCGGGAGGTCAGAACCTGAGAGCGAAGTTCTCTGGCTTCGGAGCGAGTAGAACAACCGACACTTAGAGGAGACTGAGCTGGAGATGAGAACGAGTTCATCTGCTCGAGCGATCCGAAACACGCTTTGAACGAGCCTCTCGAATGTGAGAGAAGAGTGCTCGTGAACGACCTGAATCCAGAGCGGCGATCGGCCTTCGCAGCTCGAGTCAACACAAGCGCCCGCGGGAAGAGCCCCGTCGATCGGAGTCACATCGCGAGGCGGTCGGAGAGTTTTGATGGACGCTAACTTGCGCGAAAAGAGTGTATCCTCGGGGCCTGTCTCAGAACTTCTACTCGCGAGGACACCAGTGAGAATTCTTGTCGTCGAAGACAATCCCGACATGGCTTCTGCCATTCGTCAGGGACTCAAAGAAAACGGATACACCGTCGATGTTGCGCACAAGGGCTTCGAAGGCGAAGAGCGCGCAGCGTCCGAGCCCTACGACTTGATCATTCTGGATGTCATGTTGCCGGACCGGGATGGCGTGGAGCTCTGTCGCAACCTGCGTCGGCGCGAGGTCTCGACCTTCATCCTGATGCTGACCGCGCTGTCGAGCACGTTCGACAAGGTCGCGGGTCTGGATGCGGGAGCAGACGACTACCTCACGAAGCCCTTCGAGTTCGAGGAGCTGCTCGCGCGCATTCGGACGCTCCTCCGGCGCGGCAATCCCGCCGAGGCGACGAAGCTCGAGTTCGGTGGGCTCGAGCTCGACCTAATTTCTCGCAGGGTTAGACGAGACGGACACAAGATCAAGCTCTCCGCACGCGAGTTCTCTTTGCTCGAGTTCTTCATGCGCAAGCCCGATCGCGTCGTCGATCGGACAACGATCGCGCAGAAGGTCTGGGACATCAACTACGAACCCTCGAGCAACGTCATCGACGTCTGCATCTCGTCATTGCGGAAGAAGATCGACAAGGACTTCAACAGGCCGCTGCTGCATACCGTGATTGGAATGGGTTACCGCTTCGGCGAGCCGGAAGAAGAGATGGCGTAAGGCACTGCGATGAGCATGCCTAGTCGTGCGCGCTCGCTTCGGTTCAAGCTCGCGCTCTGGTTCGTCTCGGTCTTCTTTCTGATTCAAGTCGTGTTGATGGGAGGGGTCGCGTTCTTTCGGCGCGAGGTCATCCGTCGTTCCTCCGACGACTCGATGACGGAGTCGGCGAGCTTGATGGTGGACAGCATCCTGAATGCTCAGACCGACTGGACCGAGCAGCTGCTCCGCGACAGCCTGCCCGTGGACTCCGACTTCGCGCTGGCCGCGCTGCGCGACCAGGATGGTGTCGTGCTCGCGGCGTGGAACGTCGCCGACGAAGAGAAGCTGCGGTTCTCGCCGCGCGAGTCGGTGCCCGCCGGACCGATCGGCAGTGTGCACTTCACCGTCAGCGCCAAGCGCGCGGAAGAGCTCGCCGGCGAGGCTCACGACCTGCGTGTCGTCACTCTCCCGTTTCGACACGGGGACCAGCTCTACTTCTTCCAGGCGGCGGTCAAGGACCAGCTCCTCGAGAGCCTGCTCGGCCCCTTCTTCGAGCTCGTCGCCATCGGCGTCCCGGTCGGTGTCTTGGCGGCCTCGATCGCCGCGTGGATCATCGCCGGTCGCGCCGTCTCTCCACTGCGCCGTCTGACCAAGGCGGCCATGGACGTGTCGCCCAAGAGCCTCAATGAACGCTTTCAAGTCTCGACCACCGACCAGGAGATCGGTCGCCTGGAGGCCGAGCTCAACTCCGCCCTCGAGCGACTCGAGGAGGGCTATCGCGCGCAAGACCAGTTCATCAGCAACGTCTCCCACGAGCTGCGCACTCCGATCGCCGTGCTCATGACGCAGGCGCAGGTCGCGAAGATGGGCGACCGCAGCGTCGATAAGGGCTACGACTTCGTCGAGAGCTCGGAGCGCTCGATGAAGCGCCTCGGCAAGATCGTGGAGAGCTTCCTCGTTCTGGCGCGCGCCGACTTCACTCAGAGCCGACCGACGGACTCGGTCGAGATGATCGACGTCGTCCTCGGCTGCGTGCAGAGCTGCCAGGTGCTCGCCGAGCAACACGAGGTTCGACTGATCCCCAACTTCGCCGGCGTGGACGAGGCTTCGACGGGCCTCGTGGTCCGCGGCGACGCGGAGCTCTTGCAGACCATGCTCGAGAACCTCGTTCGAAACGCCATCAGCCACTCCTCGCCAGGGAGCCAGGTCGAGATCGATGCGGAGAACAGCGTGAACACGGTCCGTCTGGTTGTTCGCGATCACGGACCCGGGATCCCGGAGGAGTATCTCGAGCGCGTGTTCGATCGCTACGTGCGAACACCGGACGGTGTCTCCCGGCGCGATGGTCTCGGCTTGGGACTCGCGATCGCGAACCGAATCGCGAAGCTGCACCAGGGCGTGATCACGGTTGCGAACAACGACGACAGCGGCTGCTCGTTTACCGTCAGCCTTCCGAAGGGCAGCGTTCCAGTTACGAGCTAGCAGCCTGTGGCAACAGTCAATCGCCCCATGGACGGCGTCCTTCCGCCCAGGCCGGAAGCCAAAAGCCTCCCTGGATCTATGGATCCAGGTGCGCTTCCGGCTGCCAGCCTGGACGAAAATCCGCTGCCCATGAGACGAAGCACTTTCACCACAGATTGCTAGAGCCCGCATTATTCATGACCACGCGGACTAAACACCACGAACGGCCGGCTACGCCAGCCTTTCGGCCCCTACCGGCGTTTTGCGAACACTGGCTTCCTCGACGAGCTTACAAGCTCGACTGTGGGGCCAGCGCCCGCAAAACACCAGTAGGAACCGAATCGAGGCGTTTCCTCTCGCGGCTCATGAATAATGAGGGCTAGGGCAGCTCGAGGCGACCGTCGCGGCGCACGACTTCGGGCAGGTCCGGAAGGCCTTGTCGATCGAAGGTCACCTTCCAGGAGCTGCCACTCCGCTCGACCGCGGTCCACGGAAGAGCGCGCACGGTTCCGTCGATGTCGAGGCAGATGTAGCTGACTCCGGCAAGCCGGACATTGACGATCCAACCGACGATCGGATGGCTGGTGCCGTCGAAGGTCTGAACCGAGAGCTCGCTCATTCCCCGCGCGGATTGGAACTTGTGAACCAGGTCGTCCCACAAGATCGCGCCGTTCGAGCTCCGCAGTGCGAGAACCTCGCCGTTCTGCGTCACGGAGCTGGCGACGAGCAGCTTGCCGATGCTGTCGCGAGTCAACACGCCCTTCACCTGAATCATGCGCCCGCGCTTCCATCCGCCAGCGTAGCTGGTCACGAGGTTCGCAGGCTCGATCAGGACGCGGTGCAACAGGTTGCCATCATCACGCACCTTGAGGATGAGCGACCTCGCCGCGCTGTCTTCGACCCACGACTTCTCGAGGATCTCCCCGCTGACTTCCGCGAGCCCGTAGCTCTCGAGGAGATCCGAATAGTCCGCACTACTCAGAAAGGACTCCTTGGGCGAGTTCCGAAAGGCGATCGCGAGCTCGTTGGCATCATTGGACGCCCACCGCAGCGAGCGGAAGTGCAGCACGGCCTTGGTCGACGTCTCGGGCGAGACCCTGCGCGCAACCAGGACTCCGACGATCGCTCCCGTATTGGGATCGAGCAGGAGGTCTTGAACTCTCCCGTAGGAGTCACTCTCGGTGTCCGTGACGGTTGCATCCAGGATCTCGTCGTCCCCGATCAGACGAGGAGTGATGGGCGCGGGGGCGGGCTCGGTCGCCGCACCGGCGGAGGCTTCCGCAGGGGCCACGGTGGCGGGCTCGGGCTCTGCGGTGTCGACCTTGCCCGTCCAGTCCTCGAAGGCCTCACCCGTGCGCAGCGGAACGCCGGCATCAGGGAGGGGGCTCCAGCCAGCGCAGGACGCCGCGAGGGCAACGGGGAAACCGAGGAAGAAGAGTGTCGGCGAGAGGCGCATCGGGCAGCGAGAGGATCGGTGGGATCCGGGGGGCGGAGTGCGGCAGCGGGCGTGGGAGAAACGGTTCCGCAGGGTGGTTGTTGGCGGGAGATTTTACACGAAGGAGGACTCGTCCGTGGGGCAACCGCCCTCCATCCGCCTCCCCCCGCGACCTAGCCCCGCCGGGGCGATGCCTCTACAGGCTTTCCCGAACAGATGCCCGAGAATCGTGCACTTACGCACGTAATGTTCGCCGGAGATTCCGTCTCTCGGACTACGCCTTTGTACGAGCGCTCTCGCTGTCCGTCGGGCAGCCCTTCCAGGGCTCGTAGCCGTAGATCTCGGTGCTCTGCAGCGATTCGATCAGCGCCGTGAGCGGCTTGTCCGAGTTCTCGAACCGATCGCCGGGCAGCCCATTCTCGAGCCTCAGAACCCCGCGCGGACAGACGGCCGCGCAGACTCCGCAGCCGACGCAGGACGCTCGCACGATGTTCTCACCGCGCTGGGCATAGGCGCGCACGTCGATGCCCATCTCGCAGTAGGTCGAGCAGTTCCCGCACGACATGCACTGTCCGCCGTTGGTGGTGATGCGGAAGCGAGAGAAGACGCGCTGGATCAGACCCAGGATGGCGGCCTGCGGACAACCGAAGCGACACCAGACCCGATTGCCGAGCAGGGGATAGAACCCGACGCCGACCACGCCCGAGAAGACGGCGCCGATGTAGAAGCCGTACCACTCTTTGAGGTCGCCGGAGAAGCTCGCGAACCAACCCCACCGCGACGTTCCCCACACGGCCACCGTCATCACGAGGACGAGAACGAGGACGGAGTGGATCAGATAGCGCTCGAGCTTCCAGGCGCGCGTCGATTTCGAGGAGAGCTGGCGATAGGGGTCGCCGAGAGTCTCCGCCAGACCGCCGCAGCCGCAGATCCACGAGCAGTACCAGCGCTTGCCGAAGTAGTAGGTCAGGACGGGGGTCGCGACGAAGGTTGCCGCGAGCGCCCAGACGAGCAGGAACATTCCGATGCCGCCCGCTCCGAGGAAGTAGTCGACATAGCTCGGCGTGAGGTAGTCCTGCTTGAGCGGCCAGATGCCGTTGAGCTCCATGTACGGCTTCTGAAACTTCACGAGCAGGTTGGGCAGGATCCAGGCCAGTAAGCCCTGCGCGAACGTGACCGAGAGCGTGCGCACCTGGTGGTAGCGGTTGTGGCGATACTTCATCCACATGCGCACGCCGAAAACGGTGATCGCGAATGTGTAGATGACGCCGTACAGGAACCAGCGCGACGCCGGTCCTCCGGTCATGAGCCTCGCGAGGGGATCGACGACCAGCACGAGTCCGGTCGGCGCTTGGCCCTCGACATCTCCGAGCAGCGCCGGGTACCAGTAGATCACGACGTAGAAGGCAGTCATCGCGATGCCCGCGAACCAGCCGAGCGCGCCGCGCGAGGTCAGCGAGCTGAACCAAGTGCCGTCGTGCTTGATGCCTTCCGGTGAACCCGCGTGTTGTCCCCAGAAGGTGATCGCGCCGCCGATGGCGAGCAGCCCGAACGAAGAGACGACACCGACCCAGGTCCCGGCGAGCGATCCCTCGAAGCTCTGCACGAGCAACGAGAGCAGCCCGAGCGCGGCGAGCGCGAGTCCAACCTTCTCACCGAGCGCCAGCCCCGCCGGCGCAACGTCGGTCGGCGTGACCGGCTCCCCGAATCCAATGCCCTCTTCGTCGAAGGTGTAGTCGAGTGTCTGCTGATCCATCACACAGCTCCTTCGAAGGCGCGCCGGATCGCGGGCTCGTGGCGCCGGTAGAGTTCGGGCTCGAAGTAGGGCTCTTCGAGGCGGCGAATGACTTCGTGAACGGAGAGCTTGTCGCGCAGCCAGCGCTCGCAGACCTCGTGCCGCCAGCGCAGACCCATCGTGTTGAGCCCGATCACGCCTTCATCGGTGTAGACGATGCGCACCGCGTGTTTGCCGCTCTCGTGCTCCCAGAACAGGTTCTTCTCGCCGGGCACGTTGCGATGAACGAGCCCGTAGGTGTGGTACTCGAGGTCGAGAAACTTCGCGGAGTTGAACCAGATGCCCGCGTCGTACTCGCCCGCATCGCCGCCGGCCATCCCACGCGCCGCGAACTCTCCCTGCATCTTGCCGGTGTACCAGACCTGCTGGATCGTGTTGCGTTCGTCACCCTTGGCGCGAATCTCCGCACAGTCACCTGCGGCGAAGACATCCGCCGCGCTCGTCCTCAAGCTCGAGTCGACCAGCACCCCGCGCGCGGTCTCGATTCCCGATCCCTCCAGGACCGCGATGTTGGGGGAGACGCCCGCGGTCAAGCCGACGACCTCGCACTCGAGCTCTTGCCCGTGGTTCGTCACGACGCCGCGACAGCGTCCGGTCCCGTCGTCGATGACATGGTCGAGCTGCGTCTCGAGCAGGAGCTCGATCCCGTGCGAGCGGATCTCGCGGTTGATCATGTCCGACTCACCCGCCGGAAGAATGTTGTTCCAGTACGAGGGCTCCCTCACGAGGAAGGTGACGTGGATGCCGCGCGAGTGGAGCATCTCGCCGAGCTCGATTCCGATCAGCCCACCCCCGACGATGACGGCCTTGCGCGCGCGCTCGACCGTCTCGTACAGGCGCTTCAGGTCCTGCAGATTCCAGAGCCCCTGAACGCCGTCCAGGTCCTGGCCCGGCCAACCGAACTTGTTCGGCTTCGAGCCGGTTGCGATGAGGAGCTGGTCGTACTCGACCGGTTGACCGTTGTGCAGGTCGAGTCGTTTGGCCTCCGTGTCGATACGTGTCACCCAGGCGCGCACGAGCCCGAGCCGCTGCTCTTCCCAGAACGAGTCCTCGAAGGGCTTCGTCTCCTGGTAGCGCATGTGCCCCATGAAGATGTACATCAGCGCGGGGCGCGAGTAGTGATACTTCGACTCGCCGGAGACGATCGTGATTTGCCAGGCGGGCTGGAGCTCGCGGAGCTTCAGCGCGGCGCTCACTCCCGCAACACCGTTTCCCAGAATGACTACGTGCATGATGTCGTTCGATGAATGGATCGATCTGCCCCCGGAACGAACCGCAGCCTACGCTCGATCAGGCCCCAGGTGCCACAAGTTCTGGCCGCGGCGGGCGCGCGGGCCAAGAAATTCGAGTTCTCTGGCAGGCCGCCTGGCGGAAGCCGACGACGCAGATGCTCGCTTCGCACGAACTTGGGACCGCGCAGACGTCGAGATTCTCGGTTCGTGTTTTTGTCGGACGGGAGGCTGAGTCCACGCCGCACCAGGGCGACCGGGCGGAGTTCGCACATCCCTAACTTGACGGGCGCGAGGGGGCGCCGTGTGATCGAGTCATGACTCGACGCAAACTGGTTATCGGAAACAAGAACTACTCTACCTGGTCGCTGCGCGGCTGGTTGATGGCCAAGCGCTCTGGCGCTCCATTCGAAGAAGAGGTCTTGCCGCTCTATCAAGAGGGAATCGCCGAGAAGCGAGCCGCACTCTCACCGGCCGCCCTCGTTCCCGTCCTCTACGACGGCGACATCAAGATCTGGGACACGCTCGCGATCGGCGAGTACCTGAACGAGCAGCACCCCGAGGCTCAGCTCTGGCCGGCGGACAAGGAGAAGCGCGCGGTGGCTCGCGCGGTCACTTCTCAAATGCACTCGGGCTTCATGGCGCTGCGCACGCACATGCCGATGAACATTCGGCGCAGCTCTCCCAATGCAGGCCGCGGGGCGGGAGTGCTCGAGGACATCGCGCAGATGACCGCACTCTGGCGAGAGATTCGCATGCAGTACGGCAGCGGCGGCGACTTTCTCTTCGGCGAGTGGTGCATCGCGGATGCCTTCTACACTCCGCCTACCTTCCGCTTTCGGACGTATGGCATTCCGCTCGAGGGTGAAGCCGCAGCCTACGCCGAGAGTTTGCTCGCCATGCCCGAGGTCGAGGAGTGGGCGGCCGCGGGCATCGCCGAGCCCTGGTCGATCGAACAGTACGACCTGTAGTGCCTCACCCGAAAACCCCCATGAGTAACGAAACCGAAGCGCTCTCCGGCGCTTGTCTCTGCGGAGGCGCGCGCTACCGAATCACCGGCGAGATCCGTGGCTTTCAGTACTGCCACTGCTCGCGTTGCCGCCGCTTCACCGGGAGTGCGCACGCGGCCAACATCTTCGTCAGTCCCGACAACCTCGAGTGGGTAGCCGGCGAAGACGCAGTCGGGACCTACCTCCTCGACGGCGATCCGCCCTTCCCGACCGCCTTCTGCAAGACCTGTGGCTCCTCCATGCCGAGCATGTCTTCGTCCGGCCGTTTCTGGGTAGTTCCCGCAGGGACGCTCGCGAGCGACCCCGGCATTCGCCCGGCCAGGAACATCTTCTGGGGCAGTCGAGCGCCTTGGTTCGAGCCGACCTCCGAGCTGCCCAGCCACGACGAGCTGCCCGAGACCTAGCCGCGAGCGCGCGCCTAGTTCGAACCTAGATGCTATGGGCGTCGCAGTCCCTCGCGCTCGAATACGGCGCGCAAGGCGCGCTCGTCGTTCCAGCCACTCGCGATGAGGCGCAGCTCTCCGGATTGCTCGAGCCCGATACTCGGGTAGCCAGTGGCGCCGAGCCGATCGCGCAGCGCGAACTCTTCGGCGAGACGCGCGTGCGTCTCCGGTGCGTCGAGTGCGCTTCGGAACTCGTCGCGCGCGAGGCCGAGTTCGACCGCGAGCTCGACCAGCGTCGCCTTGTCCGAAGGATCGCGCGCTTCCACGTAGTACGCGCGCTGAATCGCTCTGAACATCTCGTCCGCTCGGTCGCCAGCCGCCAAGACGGCTCGACATGCGGGCCAGGTCGAGCGGCGAGGATGGTGCAGCTTCCAGAAGTCGTGATTGAACTCGGCTCCCGAGCGCGCAGCGACTGCGGCCCAAGCATCCTGAACGAAGCGCATGGTGCCCTCATCCATCGGGACATCGGAGTCGGGAGCGAGGCCGCCCAGCACCAGCCGAGTCTCGATTCCCTCGCGCAGCTCGGAGGAGACTTTGGCGAGGACAGGCGCGAAGCCCCAGCACCAGGAACACATGGGATCCGCGACGTAGAGCAGCTGGGTCATGGTCGGAGCAGTTCGATCGTGGCGTGAAGGCGAGTGGGGGAGCGAGACACTGCGGCCGGGCTAGTCCGGCTCGGAAAGCCCTTGCTCTACAGCACCTTACCCAGTCCGGCGGGACTCGCTAAGGTGGCGTCATGTCAAAGCTCATCGCCTCCAGTGTTACTTCGCTCCTCCTCCTCGTCGGCTTGAACGAGCTCGTTCTCTCGACCGACTATCAGAGTGGTCTGAACCTGCGTGTCGAGGAGAGCACTTCGCTCCACATGGAGACGACCGCCTTCGAGGTCCTTCGCAACGGAGAGCCGATGGACATGGGCGACTATGGCACCGGCGGCTCTTCGGACGAGAGGACCATCGTGACCGTGGAGCGGGTCCTCGAGGCTACGGATGGTTCGCCGACCAAGGTGCGGCGCGAGTTCGTGAGCGTCGAGGGGAGTCGGAGTTCGGAAGCGCGCGGCGAGCAGCTGTACCTGTGCGAGCTCGATGGCGTCACCCTCGAGCTCAGCGTGGAAGACGACGATCTAACGATCGAGGTCGTCGAGGGTGAGGAGCCGGACGACGAAGCCGTTCTCGAAGGACACCGGCTCGGCTTGCTGACCGATGCACTCCTGCCGGAAGACAGTGTGGAGTCGGGGCAGACCTGGGAGCTCGATGCGGACCAGGTTCGGCGTGTGCTCGGTGTAGACCTGAACAACGCGATGTTTGCGCGCGATCCGAACGCGGAGGGCGGCGGACGGTTCGGTGGCGGCGGTGGTGGCCGCGGCCAGCGAGGTCCTCGCGGAGGCGGTGGCGGCTCATTCGGGTTGCTGCGGAACGCAGAGTGGACTGCGACGGCGACACTGACTGCCGTCGACGAAGAGGTCGATGGCGAGACCTGCGCGCGAATCGAGTTCACTCTGGAAGCAGAGGGAGCTCTTCCGGAGCGAGAGCCCGGCGGCGGTCGCCCGCGCATGTTCGGCCCGGCGAACACCCGGCCTCTCGAGTCGACCTACGAGATCGAGCTGAAGGGCTTCCTTCTGTTCTCCGTCGACTCCAGGTTGCCCGTGCGTCTCGAGCTCGAAGGCACGCTCGGAACAGACACGAACACGATACGCGAGCGCGGCGAGATGACCATCGAGGTGCAGCGCGAAGAGGTCGGTACGCTGGAGCGCACGGTCGAGTTCACGAGCGTCGAAGACGACGCTTAGCCCGCATTATTCTTGAGCCGCGAGAGGAAACGCCTCGATTCGGTTCCTACTGGTGTTTTGCGGGCGCTGGGCCCACAGTCGAGCTTGTAAGCTCGTCGAGGAAGCCAGTGTTCGCAAAACGCCGGTAGGGGCCGAAAGGCTGGCGTAGCCGGCCGTTCGTGGTGTTTAGTCCGCGTGGTTATGAATAATACGTCTGTGAGAAGGCCGGACTGCGGAGATCAGTCCTTCGCCAATCGAATCCCGCTGAACTGCCAGCGGGCATCCGCGTGGAAGAAGTTCCTGTACGTCGGGCGGATGTGCTCTCTCGAGACCGCGCAAGAGCCGCCTCTCAGAACGTACTGGTTGACCATGAACTTTCCGTTGTACTCGCCGAGCGGTCCATCGAGTGAGCGGTAGCCCGGATAGGGTGAGTAAGCGCTCGAGGTCCACTCCCAGACGTCGCCGAACATTTGAGTCAGCTGTGAGCCGGTGCCCGTGTCAGGGGCACGCGTTGGATGGAACTCCTCGCTCTCGAGGAAGTTGCCCTCGACAGGGACCGTCTTGGCTGCTGCCTCCCACTCGACTTCGGTGGGGAGCCTGGCTCCTGACCACCGCGCGAAGGCGTCGGCCTCGTACAGGCTGACGTGGCAGACGGGCTCTGACATCGCGATCGGTCTCTGCCCGTGAAGAGTGAACTGCATCCAAGCTCCGTTCTCTCTCGTCCAGTAGAGCGGAGCTTTCCATTCGCAGCTCTCGGCGTGGTGGAAGCCTTCGGCGAGCCAGAGCTCGGGCCGTGAGTATCCGCCGTCCTCGATGAAGGCTGCGTACTCACGATTGGTCACGAGTCGCGAACCCAGACTGTACGCGTGCAAGTAGCTGCGATGTTCGGGAGACTCATTGTCGAACGAGAAGCTCCCGCCACTGTGCCCGATCGAGCAGAGCTCTTCTGCGAAGTCCACGAACGCAAGCTCTGGCTCGTAGACCGGAGGCTCGACTTGCTTGGGCCAACAGGTTGGCTTGAGGGGGTGCACCGAGAGCGCGTGCTTGATGTCGGTGAGGATCAACTCCTGGTGCTGCTCTTCATGGTTCACACCGATCTCGATGATTCGACCGAGCTCGGTGAGTTCGCCCGACGGGACCGTCTCGAACAGCTCTTCTATGCGCCGGTCGACGTGCGCGCGAAAACGCAGGACATCGGCCACGGTCGGGCGCGAGAGCAGACCGCGCTCCGCCTGCGGCAGCGGCTTGCCGATGCTCTCGTAGTACGAGTTGAACAGGCGCTCGTACTCCGGATGGAAAGGGCGATAGCCCTGGATCGACTTGGCGAGAGCAAAGGTCTCGAAGAACCAAGTCGAGTGAGCGAGGTGCCACCGCACCGGACTCGCATCCGGCATGGACTGAATCACACAGTCCTCCGGCTCGAGTGGCTCGCACAGCTCAAGCGTGCGTTGGCGGACATTCTTGAATCGGCGGGCGAGGGAGCGACGCAGCTCGAGGGTTGCGTTCTGGCAGGACGCGGCTTGGACAGACATGGCTTCTTCGGAGTGGAGTTCCGGCGCAGTCTATTGAACGGGAGCATCGAGGACGAGTTCGCGCTGCGAGTTCTCTACTGAGAGGTAATGGTCGATCGTCTAGTATCTCCAGATGAGCGAAATCATCACAGCGCGCACCAGTCGCAGGTCTCCCTCGCTGCTCTCCGTGGGAACAGGAATCGCTCTCGCGCTACTCGTAGCGAGCTCGTGCCAATCCGTGAACGAGAACGAGCATACCTCCGCCGAGCAACTACTCGCCCGCTCGATTCGCTTCCACGATCCGGATGGAATCTGGAACGACAATATCCTCGAGCTGCGTTGGACGAGCGCCGGTCCGGACGATGTGATCGCGCTCGACTTCGAGATCGACTTCCACCCGCGCGGCTCCTTCGCCATGAAGGGGGAGTACGGGGGTGCGGAGATCGACTACCTCGCCACGGAGGGCTTGGCCACGGCGATCGTCAACGGTGAGACCGAGCTCTCCGACGAGATGCGCGCGAACGCGGGACTCGTGCGCGAGGACGGAATGTTCTGGCGCAACTACTTCGGCTTCCTCGGCGGCATGCCGATGTGTCTCGACGATCCGATCGTGGAGCTCGAACCCGAAGTCTTCGAGGTCGAGTTCGAGGGGAGGACTGTCCCCGGCATTCGGACGACCTTCAGCCCGGAGGTCGGCACCGACATCTGGACCTTCTACTTCGAGCCCGAGACCGCGCAGCTGATCGGTTGTCGCTTCGATCGCGCAGATCCCACGCGCGACGGAGAGACCCTGGTCTTCGAGGAGCTCGTGTCCATTGCCGGGGTTCGTCTCCCGAAACGTCGGACCTGGTACAGGAACGCCGATCGCGAGCTGCTCGGCACCGATGAGCTGTTCGAACGCGAGGACTGAGTCGTCCGCGCGCGCCCGGCCGCTGCTTACTTCGACTCGCTCTTCAGATCGAACTTCTCGACCTTGTCCGAGTTCCCGTGGGGGTCGGACAGCGTGATCACGAGATTGTCTTCCGAGACCCGGTGGTATTCGATCCGCGTCGGGTAGTCGTTCTCGGGACTGTCGAACACGGCCTTCTTCGCCTTGGAGTCGTGGGACTTCATCACGAAGCTGCTGGCCTTCTTTCCGCCCGGAAAGGGCTGAAGCCGGACGCCGTTCTCGTGCGCTTCGAACACCTCGAACTCGTAGAAGGACTCCTCTTCGCCGTGCATGAGCCGACTGTGGCTGATGACCTTCCCGCCTTCGGGGGTCGTGTAGTAAGCGTTGAACCGGCCGCCCCACATGTCGCCGGCCCAGTCGCCCGCGAGCCAGGTCATCTCCCCGATGATTTCGGTGGGATTGACTCGACTGTCTCCGTCGTCCTGGCCGGGCGCCAGAACCGGGTGAAGAGCGAGCAAGGCGGGCAGAGCGAAAACGATCAGAGTGCTTCGGAGTGACATGGGGGTTCCTCGTGGGATGACTTGGAACGAGAGAGTAGGCGTCGCCCCGGTCTAGGGATTGGAAGAATGCGACAGTTCTCCGGCCTCGAAGAAGCTCGCGAGCGCGGTCCGCTCCTCCAGATAGCGCCTGGGCGTCGTTCCTGCCAAGAGCCGGAACTCCCGGATCAGGTGGGACTGATCGAAGAAGCCATAGGCCTGAGCGAGCGTTGCCCAGTCGTGGACCGCGTGCGGATCATCGAGCTGAGGCAGGACGGTCTGGAGGCGATGGATGCGCGCATAGACCTTCGGCGAGAGGCCGACCTCGGTGCGGAAGGTGCGCTCGAGTGCTCGCCGGTGAATGCCCAGCGCCGAAGCGATTCCGTCCGCCGAATAGAGCCGGCTCTCGACGAGTCGAACGGCGGCGCCGACCAGACCGGTGTTCACCAGCGACGCGCGGCGAGTGCGCTCGGGCCAAGTCATGAACAGCCGCTCGAGCTCTGGCAGCCGCAGCTGAAGCGGGCCGGGGCGACAGGCGGCGACCAGCTCGGCGCGCAGCCGACTGTCGGCTTGGCTGAGGCAGGTGTCGATCCCCTCGAGCTCGTGCATCGGCAAGCCGAGGAGCGCGTGAAGTCCCCCGGGTTCGAACCGGATTCCGATCAGGTCGACCTCGCCAGTCGGCAAGATCGTAATCGCGCGCTTGAACGGCCCGACGAGCAAGACTGCCTCTTGCTCTCGCGAGCTCCCGTCTGCCTGCAGTCGCCGAAAGGGATCGGCACGGTTGACGATGATTTCCGGGCAGCCGTCGGGAACGATTCGTTCGACGTCCTGCGTGCCGACATCTGCATTGGCTTGCAGGCTCCAGAAGCAGCGCACGAAAGGCCGCAGCCTGGGTTCCGGGACGAGCTCGACGTACTCCACTCACTCAAAGGTAACGAGAGTCGCTCGACCCGCTACCGCTCATGGAGGCGAAACGTGCTCTACCGCTTACTGGAGACCCATACCTCGACGAGTTCGTCGAGCAAGTGGAGCGGAACGGGCCCATTCGTCAGGACCACGTCGTGAAATTCGCGCACGTCGAAGGTTTCACCGAGGTCGCCTCGCGCAGTCTCGCGCAGCTTCAGGATCTTCAGCATGCCGATCGTGTAGGCGGTCGCCTGCCCCGGCATGACGATGTAGCGCTCGATCGCATTGATGCAGTCGCCCTCTGGATTGGGAGTGTTCTCACGCAGGTAGTCGATCGCTTGTGCGCGAGTCCAGCGCTTCGAGTGAATGCCGGTATCGACCACCAATCGGCACGCGCGCCACAGTTCCATCGCCAACCGGCCAAAGTCGTCATAGGGATCGGAGTAGAAGCCCAACTCCTTGGGGAGCTTCTCGGTGTAGAGCCCCCAGCCTTCCCCGTAGGCCGTGTGCCCGCCATAACGCCGAAACTCCGGAACGCCTTCGAGCTCCATCGCGATGGAGAGCTGCATGTGGTGACCCGGGATGCCCTCGTGATAAGCGAGCGCCTCCATCTGGTAGGTCGGCATGTCGCGCATGTCGTAGAGATTCGCGTAGTAGGTCCCCGGCCGAGAGCCGTCGGGGGCTCCGCGGTTGTAGAAGGCCTTGCCAGCACTCGCCGCGCGAAAGGGCTCGACCGCTTTGACGATCAGCTCGCTCTTCGGTTTGGTCAAGAAGAGCTCGTCGAGTCGTCCTCTCATCACGTCGATGAGCTCGACGGCGCGAGCGAGATAGGCCTCGCGCCCTTCGTCCGTATTCGGGTAGTAGAACCGATCGTCGTCGCGAAGGAAGCTGAAGAAGGCCTGGCGATCGCCCTCGAACCCGACCACGTCCATGATCGCCTGCATCTCGCCGTGGATGCGTTCGACTTCGCCGAGGCCGAGCGCGTGAATATCCTCGGCCGTCAGGTCGGTGGAGGTGTAGCGCTCGAGCAGCCAGGCGTAGTAATCGGCCCCGTCCGGCAGCTTCCAGGCGCCGTCGTACTCGGAGGCGACCGCGTGCTGGTTCTCGACTGTCTTGATCAGCCCCTCGTAAGCCGGGCCGACAACATCGAGGAGCACGTTTCGCGCGCGCGCGACGAAGTCGTCCCGCTCGACTCGGGTCAGCGATTCGACCGCGTGAACCTTCTTGCGGAAGTCAGCCAGCAGGACCGAGTCGGCTCCATCCCGCTCCTGTGAGAAGGGCGCACCGGACAGAATGTTGCGACAGTCGTCGAGCACCATCGGAAAGACGAACTTGGGAGGCAGCACGCCGAGCTTCTGCCGCGCGAGCAGGTTCTCGCGCAGCTGCATGAACAGCGGACCGATACCCCTCAGGCGGGAGAGGTAGGCCGTGGCGTCACTCGCGGAATCGATGCGATGCACATTGATCAAGAACGAGATCACGCTCGAGTGAGCCCCGAACATCTGGTTGACCGGATAGTTGTGCTGGCGCCAGCGGTAGGCCTTGATCGCATTCTCCGACTCGTACTCGAACAAGCGATAGGAGAGCCGCGCCGACTCGTCGAGGTCGGCGGACGCGAAATTCGATCGCATGTACTGGAGGTCGCGCTCGACCATCCGAAGGTCCTCCGCGGCACTCTCTGGAGAGTTGTCGTCCCAGCTTCCGTAGTCGTCCTTGATGCCGAGGTAGCTCTGCCGTTCGGGGCTACGCGCGAGCCGCTCTTGAAAGACCTTCTCGAAGAAGGCGTTGAGCTGATCGCTCTCGGTCGGTTCCGAAACATCGGCGGCCTCGATGACCCCCGCGGTCGATGCTTCGGAGCCGCCGGAATCGCGCGAGGCCGGCAGTGCGCAACCGGAGGCCAAGGCGAGCGTGACAAGGACAGCCGAGAGAGAGCGCTTCATGCGCAGCAGTATACGGATCCCCGAAACCGCGGGAATTGGATTCACTTCCCCCCCCAGTCGCCCTCAGGCCACGCGGGCGCAAGCCCTCCTCCGCCTAGTTCAACAGGGCCGAATCGAGCAGTCCCTGCTGCACGAACTGAGACTTCTCCGCCGAACTCAGTTGATCGAGAGCCCACTCGCGGAAGTAACTATCCACATGGACCCAACTGGCGCTCTTCCCGTCGCCTCTCCACTGGCCCGCCTGAATCGACTTGATGAGCAAGGCTTTGGCGCCAACTTGATTGCGGGCGGAGAGGCTGCGAATGGCGCCGTTCCATGCTGCAGCGCGATCGCCCTCCGATAGTGATGCGTCTGTACTGTCTTCGAGGAGTCGGTCGATCTCGATGGCATACCGCTTCGGTTCGATCCATTCGGAGTTTAAGATTGCGCTGGCACGCTGAGAGGTCGTCCCCGTCGCTATCACATTTTCTAGAAGCGCCTGTGCTCCGGGGAGCATCCCTACTTGAATCGAGTTGATAATCCAACTCGTTCCGTACTCGGGAACGTCGAGATCTCCCTGAAGTATGCGATCGAGGACAGTGAGAGAGTCAGGGCTTGAAGAAAGCGAGAGCTCCATCCAGGCACCACTTAATACTTGGTGCCCGATTCCAACTTTTGGACCGTTGCCAATTGCGATAGCCTCGTTTTCGACAAGCCCGTGAAGGTCTATCGCGAGAGTGGACACGACCGATTCGTATTCGCTCGCGGCACCGAGGCGAACGAAGAGTTCCGCGATATAGGAGATCAAGGTCCGTCGGGAGAACGTGACGTTGAAGTTGAGGCTGCTCAGCTCGGACCGCTGCTCCTCGGTGAGGGCTCCCGCTTCGGCTAGAGCATTCAGTTCCGTGATTCTGGCCGCCAAAGGGTGTTCGTCGCGACCCTCCAGGATAGCCCGCACCTCCTCTAGCATGAGTTCACGGAACACTTGGAAGGGGACGGTGTTCGCCATCGCGATCCAGTAGGCCTTGCGAGACTCCAAGCTCTCGGATCGACGCATGAGTTCGTCGGATTTCTCTGGCTCGAGCTCGTAGAGCACCCAGCTCAGCACTTCGGGCGCCCAGGTGCGAAGGTGCCCCAATCGGCTCGGTTCAGTCTCGGTTGGAACTCCATCTGTGCTGGATGTCACGACACGAGCATCGAAAGGAGACGGGCCTGCCGTGGTTTCTTTCGTAGTCGCATCGACCAATTCGACCAGCTCTTCGAGCAGCTTCCGGTGAGCGTGCGTGAATCCGACCTTCGCTCGAAGGTCGTGCAAGTAGGCTGCGATTCCGCGACCAGATTCATTTGTTCCCGGCTTCAGAGGCGGTTGCAAGATGCGCATTACCGCCATGCCGCACGCCTGAGAACTCGCACCAATCTCAATCAATTCGGTGATGAAGCTCTCGCGTTGATCGATCTTATCCGCCCAGTACTCGTCGAGGTGAAGGAAGCCCCAGGCGACATACGCGATCGAACCATTTCCGAGCGGCGCCAGCCGTGCTTGGGCACTGGCAAACTCATGGAGCCGCAGCGCGCGCTGAGTAAGAACAACGGGTTCCCCACTGAGGAAACGCTCATCGAGAGTTCGAAGGAGCTCGTCTGTACCGATCGAAGGATCTTCATCGGCTAGGCGTTTTGCGGCGTGAAGACCCAGATTGTGCCGGCCGCACTCGAGGTACTGATCGAACATCGGTGTGTAGTCACCAAACGCGAACCCCATGCGTCCCGGAAAGAGATCCTCTTCGCCGTCGATCAGGAATTGTGCGGCTTCCGAAGACTCCTCGAGATGATGCGGAGGAGTGATCAATCCGTGAGCATCAAGGATCGCGAGGTCGAGCAGGCGGCGATCGAATCGAATGACCTCTTCCATCGCGAGACGAAGACGAGGACTCAGGTATTCATTCTCGACGGGCGAAATTGCCTGGCGATCGGTGTCTTGGAATGCGAGCGCCGCAATGAGAAGGATGGTCAGCTTCATGAGTTCACTTGCCCTTAAAAATGAGATTGAGTTCCGGCCACTTTGCGGCGAGAGGATCGGTCGAGTTCAGGAGCGCGGGTCGGTGGGGTCACAATCGCATGTGCCCGTCGCTTTCCAGGAGGGCATGTCCTCTCCCATTTTCGAGCTCTGGGCTAGGCAATGTGCACCTCCCCACTTGAAGAGCCCGAAGAGGGCGGAGCCACAGTTCGACTTGTCGCAGTAGCTGTAGACGATCGTCGATTTTGCAAAAGCCGGAGCGACGGTCGCTGTCGTTCCCAATTTGACGGTGGCGACAGCTTCGGCATAGATGGAAACCTGATAGCAAACTGGGGCGGGGCCGCCACCCAGAGCACTGGTGCCCGGCCGAATCGTCATTCCGCCTACATCCAAACCGAGACCAATTTGGATTGTCGAACTCTCCGTGCACGAGCAGACGATCCCCTTGCCCTCTCGAATGACCGGAGATGCCGTAATGTCATAGCAAGAGCCCGCATCGGCTGCCGAAACGGAAGGAATGGTCGTCATCGTCATCGCGAGGATCAGAGTGCGAAATTTGAAGTTGGGAAGCATGGAGTTGGTCCTTCTTTTAAAGAGGGTTCGTCGGTGTCGAAAGGTGAGCCCGAGCCATTGCGACAAGGCGAAACGGCTTACAGGACTCGCAACACAGGAAAGACGGGCGCACCCCCGACTGGTAACCGACTCCGTTTCGAAAGGGCGCCAGGCGACTTCTACGATCGAAGCGAGACGAGTGGGCTCAATCGAGGAGGGCGATTCCCCAGTTCGAACGACGCTGCTGCTCGCAGCCCTCAGCTGGGCGCCGAGTGGCTCAGTTCTCGCTCGCCGCCGCGCCGTTCCCCGCGGGCGGCAAGTACCCGACGGCCACCTTCAGCGCGTCTTCCAGGCCAAATCCTTCGGCGGCGCGTGGCGCGAGGTCGAGCCCCACCCGCTGAAAGAGCAGGTAGGTCGCGTTCAGAATCTCATCGGCGTTGGAGCCGACGAACTCCTTCACCGCCTGCGCTCCCGACTCCGGCGTCTCGTCTTCGAAGTCCCCGGTCAGGAGCGTCAGCTCCGCCAACTGCTCCACGATCCACTCCCGCTCCTTCACGCGCGTCGGGTTCTGCATCATGGCCACGAGCAAGCCGCTCACGATCTTCTGCTGGCGCCCATCGAAGTGGAGGAGAGCCTGGCACACTTCTCGCTGAGTCGGTTCGCTCATCTGCGCATGATATGGATTCGGTTCCGGCATGCACGTTCGATCCGGTCCTCGCGAAGTCGACCCAGCCTCTGCCGCCGACGCCCGGAAGCCGTCCGTTCTGCGCTTGCGTTCACCGGGCTCTACGAACTCCGACGGAGTGCACTCCGGGTTCGAGTTTGGAAGCCTAGCCGACCGGAGCGGGATGGATCGTCCCGGAGTACCCCTATGACGAATCTCACGACCTTCTCGCTCGCCGGCTTCTCACTGCTCGCGCTGGCCTGCCAACAGTCGGTAGCCATTCCGAAAGCGCCCGAGCCGAAGGTAGCCGCCGTCCACTCCGGCCGAGGAGCGGAGCTCTTCGAATCCCACTGCGCCGTCTGCCACGGCATCGACGGAAAGGCCGACGGCCCCGCCTCGCAGTTCCTGTTCCCGCCCGCTCGCAGCTTCGACAGCGGGAAGTTCCGGCTCGTCAGCACGGTGAACGGAGTTCCGCGCGACGAGGACCTCATCGCCATGCTCCGGCGCGGCATGCCAGGTTCGGCGATGCCCTCCTGGGACTGGCTGGGCGACGCCGAGCTGCAGGCGCTCGCGACTCACACCCGTGAGCTGGCCGTGCTGGGAATGGCCGACCGACTCGTCGCGGAGTCGGCGGCTGCCGGAACTCCGCTCAGCTTCGCCGAGGCACGTGAGAGCGCCGCCGAGCGCATGACTCCCGGCGAGGTCTTGCCCCCGACGATGAAAGTCGTCGACGCCAACCTGGGTACCTCCCTGTTCCGAAACAACTGCTCGCCCTGCCACGGCATGAACGGAGAGGGGACGCGGCTGCCGCAAATGAACGAAGACGGCGGCCTGAACTGGGCGCGTAACCTGACGGCCGGTTACCTGAAAGGCGGAGCGACGACGGAGGAGCTGGCCTGGCGCATCTCCGCGGGCATGCCCGGCTCCGCGATGCCGGCGACCAAGCTCGACAAGCTGGAGCTCTCCTCGCTGGTCGCCCACGTGCAGTCGTTGATTCCCGATCGAACCGACACGCGTCTCGTCCAGGTCGCCGAGCGACTGCGCGTGCGGCGCGTCGCGACGGATCTCCCGCGCAATCCCGACGACCGCGCCTGGGAGCAGAGCGACGAGGTCAACATCGTGCTCGCTCCGCTGTGGTGGCGCGATGAGTCCGTTGTCTACGCGACACTGGCCGCCGTTCACGATGGTGAGTCGATTGCCATCCGAGTGCGTTGGCCCGATGCGACCGGCAAGACCACGGTGCTCAGCGACGCGACCCGCGCGGATGCAGTCGCTCTGCAGCTCTCGCTCGAAGCGACGCCGCCACTCTTCGGCATGGGCGCGAGCGATTCTCCGACGACGATCTGGCACTGGAAGTCGATCGGTCTGGAGGAGGTGGCTGGCGCTCTCGAGCTGCTCGAAGGGGACTCCGACCTCTCGACCGAGACTCTGTCCGGCGAGGTGCACTGGGATGCGCCTGTGTATCACTCGCTCGACGATTCGCGTACGCTCTCCGAGGACGTCGAACAGATGACCGCGCGCGGCGTAGACTCGATGCGCGACACAGAGCGCAGGCCTTCCGATGTCGCGATTGGTCCGCGCTGGTCGGATGGCGAGTGGTCGGTCGTCTTCTCGCGCGGCCTGGTTCCCGCCAATGCGGGGGACATCGAGCTCACGGCCGGCGGGAGCGCGCAGGTTGCCTGCGCGATCTGGAACGGAGCGGCTGGCGATCGCGGGCCCCAGAAGTCGATCAGTATTTGGCACGAGTTCGCGCTCGACGATTAGATCTCCGGCCGGGCAGGAGTAGACTCGAACGCCATGCTCCATCACGTCGTAAGAGCGCTCGTCGTCACCTCTCTCTTCGCGCTCCAGGGTTGCCTGTTCAGCACCGCCACGATGACCACGAACTGGACACACTTCCGCGGCGGACCACTGCACGCCGGCGTCGGTACGGACGCGCGGCCGATCACGAACCCCGAGCTCGTGTGGAGCTTCGACACCGGCGGCACCGTCGAGTCCTCACCGACCGTCGTGAACGGAGTGCTCTACTGCGGGACCTTCGCGGATAACCTGTTCGCTCTCGATGCGGAGACGGGGGAAGAGCGCTGGCGTTTCAAGGTCGACGGCCTGGTGCGCGCCTCGCCGTCGGTGCAGGCTGGGCTCGTCTACTTCGGCGCCGATGACGATGTGTTCTACGCGCTCGATGCCGAGACGGGAGCCGAGCGCTGGTCGGTCAAGCTGGGTGGGGGCGGCGAGCAGTCCTCGCCCGCGATCGTCGACGGAGTGTGCTTCTTCGGCGCCTTCGACCATCACGTCTACGCGGTCGATGCTCTGACCGGCGCCGAGCTCTGGAGATTCAAGACGGGCGGCGAGATCCTGTCGTCGCCGGGAGTCGCGAACGGGCTCGTGGTCATCGGGTCGCGCGACAGCAACGTGTACGCGCTCGATGCGCGCACGGGCGCGCTGCGTTGGAAGTTCGCAACGGGCAACACGGTCTGGTCGTCGCCCGCCATCTACGAGGGGACAGTCTTCATCGGTTCGGACGACCACAACGTCTACGCGCTCGACGCGGTTACCGGCGAGGAGCGCTGGCGTTTCGCGACGGAGGGCACCGTCTTCTCGTCGCCAGCGATCTCGATCGAAGACGGAGTGCTCTACGTCGGATCGGATGACCACCACCTCTACGCGATCGCCTGTTCGGACGGTGCCTTCCTGTGGCGCGCCGATCTGAAGGGGCGCGTGCTCGGAACGCCGGCGATCGTGGGCAATCACCTGTACGTCGGCGGCGAGGGCTCCGGCGGGGACGAACCGGGCGCGATGTTCGCGGTCGACCGCAAGAGTGGCGAGGTCGTCTGGCGGTTCGAGATCGGCGCGACTTGCTGGAGCTCGCCCGCAGTCGTCGGCGACTCGATCTGGTTCGGCGCGCACGACGGTAAGCTGCGGCGATTGAAGAGCGGGCCGTAGCTCGTCAATTTTTGCGCGAGCGCGCGCTCAATAGTGCGGCGGGCGCTCGGCGAAGGGATCGCTCGGTTCCGAGTTGGGCTCATCGGAAGCGGTCGTGCGCTGTTCGAGCTTCGTGATGCGCTTCCCGAGCTGCTCGATCGTCTTGTTCTGATCTAGGATCACTTCGTTGAGCGCCTCGACCGTGTGTTCGAGGAAGCCCAGCTTCATCTCGAGCTCGACATGTTCTGCGGAGGGTTTGTGAGGCGACTCGCTCATGGTGCGCAGCCTACTCGATTCGCGCCGCTCGCTGCGGCCACGGCTCGCACTCCCAACTCAAAAGCTTCGGAGAGCGACACCAACTCGTTCGAGCGTGCCGTCGTACCCCCGCAGCTCCCGGCGTCGGGGACTCCGCACGCCTCTCTCCCCCGGCTCGCCCTCTTGAAACAACCCATCCCGATCTATCGAAAGCTCGAGCTCACCGTCGCCTGGGGCGCCGTGGCTCTTGCGCTCATCGCGTCACTCTTCGGCTTCGTCGGCCCGCACCTGGGCGGTGCCGATCCGGGGCTGCGCGGACCCCTCGGCTACGCGATGGAGATGGTCGCATCGGCGTGGTTCGTCGGCGGTCTGCTCGCCGCAGTCGCTGCACTTGGCGCGGCGGCGCGTCGACTGCGCGCGCCAGCAGCCATCCTCGGCGTCGTCGCGCTCGCGTTCTTGGGCCCGGATCTATGGGCGCGCTGGACCTCGCGCCCGAGCATGCGCGAGACGAGTGCGCCTGTTCTGCGCGTCGCGTCGGTAAACCTCGCCGCCTGGAACAAGCGCGACGCGCTCATGCGCAAGTCACTGCGTGAGCTCGACGCCGATGTGCTCGTACTCTCGGAGTACACACACTTCTGGGCCGGCCGACTGGACGACTGGTTCCCGAACGACTATCCCCACCGCATCCTCGCCGCTCCCGTTCCCGTTCCAGGGCTGGCTCTCGATGGTCAACGGCAGGCCGTCTGGTCGAGAATCGAACCGAGCGGTCCTGCGGAGGAGCTGAAGTTCGGTGGCTTCCCCGTTCAAGTGCGCGTTCCGGTCTACTTCGAAGGCCGCGAGCTCGCCCTCTACGGCATTCACTCGCGAGTTCCCCATCCGCGCTACGCCTACGACGGAGCGTGGCGTCACCGTCGAAAGATCCTGAACTGGATGCGCGCGGAGGAGCTGCCGGCGATCCTCGCGGGTGACTTCAACTCACCGATGCGGAGCGCCTACATGCAGCGCGTCCGCGACCTCGGCTTCACGAGCGCCTCCGACGCCGTCCACGGTCGTTCCCTCGACACCTGGCCCATGCGCCCGCCGCGCTCGAGTCTCCTGCACATCGCCATCGACCACATCCTCAGCAGCGAAGAGCTCGCCGCCACCCACTATCAAGCCGGCCCGCCGACGCGGTCCGACCACAAACCGATCCTCGCGGTATTTGTCTGGGAGTCTGTCTGACGCAACTCCGCCAACTCTACTCCCAGGGACTAGCGGGATGCTCGAACGACTCGAAGCCAGCGTTCTTGACGAGCTTCCGTTTGGACTGATCGTCCACGGCGACCTTCATGTAGAAGATGCACATCTCGTCGATCGTCTGCGGGGCCGACGCGCGCGAAGAACCAACAGGAACCGAGTCGCGACGTCTCTCTCGCGGCTCATGAATCGTCCTCATGAGTGGTCAGGGCCTGGGCTACTGCAAATTCGCGCGCGGATTGGCGTGCGGTGCGGGAGCAGGCGGCGGCACGTCAACGGACCTCCTTCGTCAACAAGTTCGGAGCTCATTTGAGAGGCTCACATCGATCGTCCACTGCAGGTCAGACAAGCCGATTAACAAATATTTAATGCACGAGGATAAGCGATTGTTGGAGGCGGCATACGCAGAACGGCTTACTTCCCGCTGATCCCGATGCGTCTAGAGTTGAGTAGAAGTTGAGGGACCATCTATCATGAGCCGCCAAGTTACTCCGACCCGAAAAGCCACAAGCGGGCTGATGCGGAGCTTGGGATTGCTGTCTCTCTTGGTTTGGATCGTCAGCGGTGGGCACAACTGTCCGTGCCAGCATCCGCAGAAAGCCTTACGGCATGATTCGCATGAGGCCGAGGCCACCGACTGTTCGGCGGATAACACGGCGGCCCACTTCGCGCACCGTGATACGAATCAATGCGAACCAGCGCCGATGCCTTGCTCACCAAGTGAGTGTGATGCGGAAGGGTCCTGCTCGATCCTCGGCTGTAAGTGCGTCGAGATCGAATTTGCGAAAACCGAAACGATCTCTTCTGGCCCCCTGAGAACCCTGCCGAGCGCGTCCAGTCGAATTGCTGGGCCGACTCTCGTTGGCAGATCGCCGAGCGCTCCAGCTCCGTTCGTAAGGGGAACCGAGCCACCAGTGTTTATTCGATTCTGCACCTTCCGGTGCTAGCGGATTCGGGCGTCGGGCCTCGCTGTAGAGCGCGAGCTTGAACGCGGTGCATTTGCACTGCAACTCGTCTGACGCGTCGAACTAACGGAGCGCACGCAAGAGGTTTGCTGCGCTGATCGCTGGCTCATCGTTCAGGTGCCGATCCAGAAGACGTTCGTACACCCGCATCTAGAGGAAAGACTATGTACACACTGACAGCTTCAGTTTTGTTGAGCCTGAGCGGCTCGATGACTACTCCACAGGAAGAGAGCACGGGAGATGTTTCCGTGACGATCAAGGAACTCGACGTCCAAGGCGCGATTCGCGAGTTCAAAGGGTTTCAGCGTAAGTTGGGCGAGTTTAGAGCCCAAATCAGTGAAGGCCGTTCGGTAGCTCAAGAGACGGCCCAGATCCTCGCGGACCTTCAGAATACGGCTTCGGCAGACAATGACTTCAACGAGGGTCCAATTCTCGTCGCAGTGGGAACCTACATCGATGGCGTAGTTCAGAAGCAGGTGGACCTGGTCGATTTCTTGGAATCGCAGCGCTACCGAATCAGCTACTACGCGAACAAAATGGCTTCGTCGATCGGTCCCGAGGACCTCGCGCTGCTCGTCGGTACTGAAGAGCAGAACACCCACGCCATTACCAGCCGCGTCGAGGGCACGGAAGAGATCCGGCGTCAGCTGGCAGACTTCATCGATTCGCTTCCAGAGGGCCAGTTCGATCGGGAGAACTTCGTGCCGTTACGGGCGATGCCGGATGCGGCGCGCAGGGAGTTGGATTCGCTCTTGTACGCCTACCAGCATGAACGCAACGCGTTGAGCTTGGCGAAGAAGCGATTGCAACTCGTGCGCTCGGCTAGCCGAAACGCAAACGGCAAATCGAATGGTCGGCTCGATCTGGATGCCGATCTACTGGTCGGTCAAATGTTCGGAGCGCTCGATCGGATCCGGCTGCAAATGAGCATGGACTTGTTGTACCTCGAGCAGTTGTTGGGAGAGTTCTCCCGGAGTGCTCGAACCCAGGAGATCTTCGACGCCTTTCGCAGCCTAGTGGAAATGCAGGGAGACCTGGAAGGGCCGAGCCCGGAGCTCGCCAATGTCCTGGAGTGGCTTCAAGATTCGACCACCCGTCGGATCGCATTGAGCGCGTCGGGCTTGCCTCGCGCTGGCCTTCAAATTCCGAAAGCGTCCGACTTACTTCGGGAAGCCTATGAGGGCGCACGAAAGAACTGAGCACTTCGCACAACAATGAGAGGTTAATATGTATGCACTAATTCTAGCCGTCGCTTGTTCGCCATTCGTCAACCAGGACGAGGCTACCTCGGTAAGGCCGGATTCGAGCCAAATCGAATCGTTGCGCGACCGAATACACGAGATGCGGACGAATCTCGTCGTCGGAGGCAAGAACGTCCGTGACGCGGACTCAGAGGCGATCGAGTTCTACAACAAGAAGATCGATACGCTCGACCTGCGGTCGGATCAGATTCTTTCCGAGTTGACGGAGAAGAAGGCGGCCTACGCGATCGCACTCGATCGAGCGCTCGAAGCGGCAAGCGCATCGTCCAGGCGTTCCGCGACGGCAGACGCGGCGCGCCTGAGGCTCGAGCTCACGGAGCTCGAGGTCGAGAACAGAGATCTCGACGAGAAGCGAGCCCATTTGCAAGCGGGCATCAATGTCGTCCGCTCTCGGGAAAGAGAGCGCGCTCGGCTCGCGGCGCAATTCGAGACCAGCTCTGTTTCGAGCTCTGACTTCGGAATGCCGTTCGCTTCCGGTGGACTCAAGCCAAGTAGAGTCCCGATCGAAGCATCCGCACTTCTCGACGACGAGGTCCTTGTCATGGATCTAATCAGCCGAGACCCTCGCGGTGCCCGGCAGATCTTCTTCGAAGATAACCCCGGGCGCTACTGGGAGCGCTTTCCGTTGCAGCCCTCGGTAGATGCTCTTTGGGATGCATTCGAGTTCCCCACTCCGGATCTCCCGGGCCAGAGGTAGGAGGGCATTGTGCTTGCCGAATACTTCAAAGCGGGAGGGCCCATCATGTTCGCGGTACTTGCCGCCTGGATCGTCGTCTTCGCCGGAGTCCTCGACCGGCTGGTCTACGTCTTGGGTCCGTCGTTGCCACGAGCCAAGCGAGAGTTGGTGAACCTCCTCGGCAGGGGCGAGCAAGAGGCCGCGGCACGCCTGATCGAGCGCGTGCGCCGCGAGGCAGATCAGGGACTTGGCAGGGTCGACGCGGTGAGCCAACTCGCGACGAGCATAGGATTGTTCGGAACAGTTCTGGGGATCGCTCAAGCGTTCTTCGCACGCGGTCCGGACCTCGGTACGGCGATGCCAGAAGCGCTCGCCGCCGGATTGGCTACGGCGCTTTTCACCACAATCGCCGGCTTGGTGGTTTTCTTGTTCGGACAGGGATTCCTGATTGCCTGGCGTGAGTTGATGAACTTCTGCGAGCTTCAGGCAGTCAGTCTCGGAGGGCACGTGCAATGAGTCCGAAGACGAGAACGACCTCCCCGGGCGCGGCGAGCCTGACGCCTCTACTGGATACTCTATTCATACTCCTGTTTTCCCTGCTTGCGCTCAGCGATTCCCGCTCGGTCGAGTCCTCCGAGGTCGTTCGAGTTGAGCTGCCCGGAGTCGAGCCGAACGAGCAGTCGTCAGCCCGACAAGGACTGCGACTGTCGATCGAAATCGACGCCGATTCCGCCGTTCGTTGGAAGGGAGACGATCGCGTGATCACGACTTGGGATCAGCTCGACACAGTGCTGGCCGCCAAGCTGGAGGGGCGGGACCCGGCAGAGACCACCGTCGAGTTGGAAGCGGACCGAGATGCACGCCACGGTGTCGCGGTCAGCTTGCTACAGCACCTCAGAGTGAATGGCTTCACAAATGTCGAGCTGATTGCAGTTGAGCTCGAGGCGAGCTCTCTGCGAATTGGAGGAACTCGATGAGAATTGCGATTCGTCAGGTCCTCCTACTAACTGTCTCGGCGTTGTTCTCGTGGTGGGTTTTCCTCTACGCGCCCGAAGACCGCGCCGTGTCGCCCGATCAACCTGCTCCGGAAGTCCCGCCGCTGAACCTGCTCCCGATCACGGATCCAATCACGAGCCGCACCGCGCCCGCGAGCCCGCCTGCACCTACCCCCGCCGAACCTGGCTCGGTGGAGAGTGTGCGTGTTCCTCAGGAACAACGCGTCGAGACCCCGCCCCCGGCGGAGCTAGGTGACCCCGACGCGGACGAATCCGAGAGTCCTAAGCGCGTGGCTTCGGCGGAGTCCAGCCACGAACTTCCAACCCTGCATGAAGACGTCGCCGTTGAGGGTATGACTGACGAGATGGAACCGTCTCCACCTGAAGCACTGATGCGGGACAAAGCCCTACTCGCCCTTGCTCGGGACGAGTTGAGCGGAGAGTCGAGCCAGGGCTTCGAGACAGTCTTGCTCGCCTCGACGGAGCAACAACTGGAAATTGCGCGCTTCTTCGATGAAGAGCTCGTCATGATTCCCAAGCGGTTTCTGGATGAGGATGACGATGATCCGCATTATTACCGCCTCTCGACTGGCTCCTCTCCCAAAGTAGAGTTGGTCTCTGGCCGACCGGCTCTCGAGTCATACCGTCAGTACAGGGACTTCTTCGACTACGACTACAGTCGACTTCCAGATCCTATCCGGGAGTTGCGGAGAAGCGTTCTTGACCGAAACGAGATCTACTTATTTGGCGCGCTCATCTCGCCCAAGGAGTGGGCTGTCGTCATCGCGCGCAGGCGGGAGGCGCTTGCGAGCTCGGGAAGACAGGCATCCGAAGTTCGCCAATATATCCTTCGTTACATTCGTCAGCCTTCGGATCGTATCGACGTAGTCGTTGAGGAAATTTTGTTCACCGATGGGGAGCGCTATCGACCATCGCGAAAAGAGAAAGGGATTTAGAAATGAAGCAGACCTTTTTTGTCGTGCTACTGGCTTTGGCTCTCTCATGCGTGATGACCTCGAGTGGAACTCCGAACGAGGTGGCGGACGAGATCGTCGTCATGCTGGACGCGGGAGACGTAACCGGTGCCGAACGCCTCCTTGATCGCGCCTCTCGCCGAGGGGCCACTGCAGGCAAGCTGTACCCATTGCTGTATCAATCCGCTTCCGAGCGGTTCGGAAACGCCGATAGCCCTGGCGCCGCCAGGATCCTTCGCCTCATGGTCTCCCGCTATGAGTCCGCAACCGCGGTTCGAGAGGCCCTCTTGCTCTGCTTGTTCATCGAGCGCGCGAAGCAAGCCGAGCCCGACAAATCCATCGGCGACGAAATTCAAACGCTGCTCGGTGAGCTCGAACAGTTGCCAGCATCGACGAGTCCCTGGCTCGACCTCATCGCGACCCAACAAGCCATCGATCGTGGATCGCTGGAGGAGGCACATATCCGACTGAATCGATTCAGGCAGGCCTGGGACGGCAAACCCGAATCCTTGCTGATCTACGTTGAAGACATGGAACGATATTTGGAATCTCACTGAAAAGAATTAGGAGATCTATCATGACTACGAAGCATTTCTCACTCTGGAACGTCACGTCTTTGGCGGCTCTGTTGTTGGCGTTCCTGGCTACTACCGGTTGCGCGACGACGGGGACTCGCGTGGGGTCGCCGGCCATCGAAGCAATCACGAAGCGCTTGATTGAAGGAGCGGAGCTGCGTACGGATATCCGTTCGGTCACAGCTTGCGTTCACTACATTCACTCGCTGAAACCGAAGGCAGGAACGTCAGCGATGCGCGGGGTATCTGGCCACGGCGGAAATTCCCCGATTGGCGCGGAACTCCAGCAGAAGTTCGTGGTCGCGCTATCCAATCATCTGAACGTCGTCGAGTTCGAGCTAATCGAGGCGAGCAACCCCGATCTCGTAATGGGGAATTTGAAGGGGCTCGGCGCTTCCTTCGGAGTGACCCACGTGCTCGTCGGGGAGTTCGTTCGACGTGAGGAAGAGCTCGACGTCTCAGTTCGATTGGTTGATTCCGAGTCGCTCTTGATCGTTGCCTCCGCGTCGGGATTCGTTCCACTGCGAGACCTAAGCGATGATTCTCAAGACATGCTTGGGAAAGACGCTCGGTATGGCGCACTTTTCCGGCCGCGATACGGATTGAATCAATTCGAATCCCTTCAATCCGAACAGTTCCTCGATGAAGCAGACTTTGTCCCCGTTTGGAACGGTGGCCAAAGCGCCGCTTCTTCCTACCAGGAGGTAGCGCAGAAGCTCTCCACAATGGTGCCGCGGGAGTGGAGTGGCGGTGTCTTCACTCGATTGGATTCGAGTGGGCCCGCCGCGTATCGCCTGCGTCAACAAGAGCTACAGGCTGAATCTGCTGGGCTCAATCTCGTTCCCCTCGAGGTTGAATAGTGGCGATCACTCGAGGGTTATGATGCATGAGGTGAACTTCGCTCCGACTATTCCCAGGGATTAGCCGAGTGACGGAAGGACTGGAAGCTCGAGTTCTTGACGTTTCCGCGCTTGGAAGGATCGTCGACCGCGACATTCATGTAGAAGATGCACATCTCGTCGGTCGTCTGCCAACCTTCGAGCACGCGCTCCGGCGGTGAGTTCGGGTTGAACGGATTGCGCGCGGAGTTGTCGTACTCGAAGAAGGCCTCGATGCGAGAACCGCGTGGCAGCCGGATCGGCTCGCGGTAGACGTAGGTGTCCTGCCAGCGGAAGTCCCACTCGGTGATCTTGATCAGCGGCACCTGCTCGCCCGTGGGCAAGACGGCGAAGGCCTCGACGCGCTTTCCGATGTAGTGCATGTGCGGGAGCACGTCGATCAGGGTCATGTCGGCCGGCACGTCCATGTAGACGCGGCGCGCGTAGGACTCTTCGCCCGCTTCGATGTCGATCTGCTCGGTGCCCATGAAGATCGTGTCGACGAACTTCTCGACGGGCTCCTCGGTCAAGTAGAGCGCGAGCGCGCTGCGGTCGGTCGTCTCCTTGCCGTTCAGGTGGTAGTGGATCTCGAGCACGAAGTCGCCGCCGCCCTTCAGCTGCATCGCGTGACCGGGAGGGTACTGGTAGGGCTGCGAACCCGGAGCCCAACCTCCGACGGTCTGCATGCGACCGGAGAGGTCGTTGCCCCAGACGGCGAAGCCCGGCTTGTCGTCGAGCTCGTCCTGTTTGCGCGCCCAGCCCGTGTAGTCGATGTAGGCCAGGCAGTGATGGACGACGCTCGGATCGCCGGGACGAAAGTCCGTTCCGATCACTGCCTTGTCGCCGATGAGCTCCGAAGGAATCACGAAGTAGCGATAGATATCCGCGCCCTCGGCGGGAACGGGATAGTCGAGCGGCAGCTCGACAACGAGGTCGGGCTCGCCCATGCGCCAGCGTGTTTCGGAGACCGCAGGCGGCGGCAGCTCGTCCTTCTCGTCACCGCGGGGCGCGCCGGACGCGGCCCACTTCTGCAGGAGCTCGATCTGGTGTGCGCTGAGGAAGCGCTCGTCGCGGAAGTGACCGAATCCGCGCTCGGCTTTCCAGGGCGGCATGATGCCCTCGGAGGTCACCATCGCGAGCATCTTCGCGCGCTTGCTCGCCTGCTCGTAGGTCTGCAACGGGAACGGAGCGACGTCGTTGGGTCGGTGGCAGCCCACGCAATTCGCACTCAGGATTGGCGCAATGTCGCGCGAGTAGGTGACGTCCTCCGCAGCGATCTCTTTGTCCCAGGCCTCGAAGATGCAGCCGACCGGTTCGGTGCGGAGCGGGCTCGACAGCTCGCTCTTGACGACCGCGCCGATGGCGTCGCGCAAGTCATGACTCGTGATCGTGGGCTTCAGCTTCGTCACGGCAGCAAATCGATCGTCGATCCGCCCGCGGTAGGCGACGCGGTCCTTGATGTCGACGACGAAGGCTTCCGGAACGTGAGTGGGGCGCAGGCGCTGCGCGAGGTCTCCGGAGCGATCGAAAAGAATCGGAAAGCCGAGCCCGTACTCTTCGCGATACTCGTTCGCCTCAGCTACGGAGAGGTCGGGATCCGACAGAACGCCGTAGAAAGCGACGCCCGCTTCCTTCGCGGACTCCGCCATCTTGTTCAGCTCGGGTGCATAGCGACTCGAGACCGGACATGTCGTCCCCAGGAACACGAACGCGACCGGGTGAAGCTCCCCGTCGGTGCCCAACTTGTGAACCGCTCCATCGATGTCGACGGCGTACGAGGCGAGCACGCCCGCCGAGTCGAAGTCAGCGCGCTCACTCGCGATCGGAGCGGCACTCGAGTGGACGGAGAGAAACAGGGCACATACAAGACTGAGCATCGGTTCGACCTCGCGATGACGGAGTGGTTCGGCAGATCGCCAGTATAGAGCGCGTCGCCGTCGGGCCGGGCGCTCTACCTGATCGTTACCAGGGCCTGAATGGGCGGAGAGCGCGCAAATCCCACGGAACGTGCACTCCCCAGTAGACTCGAGCCCACGAGGTGAGGCGCAACTCACTCCGCGCACGGCTCATGGATGGTTCCAAACCCAGTTCGCTTGCGGACCGGCGCGAGATCCGACTTTTGTCAGTTTCTGTGCGGCCGCTCAACGGTCCCGAGTGAATGGAGAGACGGAATGATTCGTAGTTCAAGTGTTCTACTGCTGGGTGCGCTCACCCTGACGCTCGGATCAGGATGCGGATCGACTTCATCGGGAGAACTGGGTTCCGATGATTCAGCACTCGTTCGTGACCTCGCTACCGCTCCCGAGGCAGATGCCATGAGCGAGCTCGAAGCCCGCCTCTACACGGCCTCCAACGCCAGCGCGATCGTAACCGTCGCATCAAAGATTGTTTTGAATGACGGTGAGTCGGGTCGTGAATTCGTCGTCGACTTCGCCGAATCGAGAAGTGACGTTGTCTACGACGAATCCAATCAAGTTTTCCTCGCCTACGACGCGGACGAGAGCGCCGCTGACTGGGCTGTGAATTTCGAACGCCAACGTGGAACGTCTTGGAGTGATGAGTGGGGAGCTCCTCTCTCGGGAGGCAAGTTCGTGAGGATCATTGTTCAGGAAACTGAGAGTGGTGGGCGGTACATCTTCGAGCGAAAGGGAGATGAAATCCTGACTGCTATCGACCTCCATACCGAAAAGGAACACGTACCCATGTCCTTGCCGATGGTGGATGCCGAGACTCTCCAACCGGTAAATCGCAAGCTTCGGAAATCGACCGACTCCGAATCGGATTCCATGGTTCGAGACAGAATCCGGAACGCAGAAACAGCTGGCACGCTGATGGGAGCGGTTTCGGTTCTCATGCAAAGATCGGAAGAGGTGGCCCGCGAGTTCTTGATCGCGTTCGCGAAGACTAGGGTCGATGTTCATTACGACGAGGCTCACAACATTCTCCTCGTCTATGACTCCACTACGGGCGGTGTGCATTGGAGGAACAGCCCCGGCATCGTCATGGCGGTCAACACTCCGGGAGAGCACGGCGAAGCTCCGCGCGGGGGGGCCTTCCTCGGATTCATCGTCAGAGAGACCGAACGCGGCCCAATCTACATCGTGCAGAGAGAGGACGTCGATTCGTACTTGGGCCTCGTAATTGATGTCGGCGACGGGGTTCCGACTGGCATTACCTACGCGATCGACCCCGAAACGCTACAGCCGATCGGTCCGTGAGCGTCGCGAGGCCTCGCTACCGATGTTCGCTATTACTTCCCCCCTCAACGAAACGATGGAAACCCGATGCTCGCACTGATTCGAAACCCCTGGATGCTCGTGTTCGCGTTCGCGTTCGCGCTGGCGGTTGCGTTCGCGTTCATGCTCGCCACTCCTGCTCTCGGCGCTGGGCCGTTTCGCGACCTGTCGTTCGATCAAGCCCTCGCCGCCGCGGCGAAGGAAGACCGTGTCGTCTTCGTCGACTTCTACACGACCTGGTGTGCGCCTTGTAAGAAGCTCGACGAGATCACCTGGAAGGACGAGCGAGTCACCGAATGGCTCGGCGAGAACACGGTCGCGCTCAAGATCGACGCTGAGAAGCAGGTGGAGTTGGCGCAGCGTTTCCGCGTCGAGGGCTTTCCAACACTGATCTTCGTCGGTCCGGACGGTACCGAGCTGGGACGACTGGTTGGATACCTCGATCCGGAGGACTTTCTGAAGAATGCGCCCTCCGCACGTGAAGGCGTGGGGGAGTCCGACCGCTTTCGGAAAGCACTCGAAGAGAAGCCGAACGACTACTTGGTGCGCATGCAGCTCGGCTCGGCACTGGCCAGGGAGGGGCGCTATGAGGAAGCCCTGGCCGAGTTCATCTGGTGCTACGACGAGGGGCTCGAGTTCAATCCGTTCTTCATGGGAGTTCGCAACTCCTTCCTGGTCGGTGATTTCATCCAGCTGGGTCGCAAGTTCCCGCCTGCTCTCGACGCACTGCGAGAGCGCGCAGAGAGTGCACGCGAGAAGCTGTTATCGGGCGAAGGTGGCTTACAAGAATCGATGGACGTCAGCTCGATTCTCGCCGCGCTGGATGAGCACCACAAGTTGCTCGAGCTCTGGGATGAACTGAAGGCAGCCGACCTCACGAACTCCATGGTCGAGATCGGCCTCTTCCAGCAGGTTCTCGACTTGATGCTCGAGAACGAACGCTACGCCGAGATCCTGGAACAGATCGGTCGACTGGATTTGCACCTCAACGGGCTCGTCTTCAGGTACGAGATGGTCGTCTCCCTGAACGAGGACGAGGACAGCTCGATGGAATTCATGCTCACTTCCTGTCTCACGGATTTGAGCAAGACCTATCAGGCACTCCTCGGCGCCGAGGATGAGCGTGCCCCCTCATTCGCCGAGGACGTACTCGAGTTCAACTCATCGCCAGAGGCTTACTCGTTACTCGTCCTCGCTGCTGCGAATGCCGAGGACTGGGCGGTCGCACGAGAACTCCTTACCGAGGGCTACGCGAGTGCCGACCTCGAGGGCAAGCGTCTGCTTCGCGGCGCCGAGCGAACCCTGCCCCAGGAAGAGCGACTCCCGCGCGCGAAGTAGTCGTCTACCCACCCGAGATCGCACAGATGATGTGCACTTCGTCCACCTGGTCGAGGCGCGCATTCAACTTGAACTCCGGCTTGGTTCCGAGGAAGAAGCGCATGTGCTCTCGGATCTCGCCCTGCTCGTCGATGATGCGGAACAGGAAGCCGGGGAACTGCCGGTCGAGGTCCTTGAGGAGCGCGTTCAAGGTCTTGCCGTTTGCCTCGACCGGCGTCTTGCCGTCCGTGTAGCTGTGCAAGGGACTCGGGATGTGGACGATCACGGGCGGACTCCGGCGACCTCCACGGCGTAGATGTGGGGGAGGTGTTTCGCGATGCACTTCCACGAGCCGCCGCCGTTCTTGCTGGCCCAGACTTCGCCGGAGGTGGTGCCGAAGTAGAGGCCGACGGACTTTTGCGAGTCCTGGGCGAAGCACTGGCGCTTGACCGTGAACCAACCCTGGCTCTTGGGGAGCCCCTTGTCCTGGCGCGTCCAGCTCTTGCCCGCGTTGGTCGTGCGGAAGACGGCCGGCTTGCCGCCTGGACTGATGCGCGGCCAGACGTTCGAGCCATCCATCGGGAAGACCCAGGCGGTGTCGGGGTCGCGCGGATGCATGACGATCGGAAAGCCGATGTCGCCGACCGACTTGGGCATGTTGCGGCCGACGCGAATCCAGCGATCCTCCTCGCCCGGCTGGCGATCCATGCGGTAGATGCCGCAGTGGTTCTGTTGCCAGAGGCGCGAGCTGTCGGCCGGGTGGATGCCGACGCAGTGCGGGTCCTGGCCGTACTCGAGGTCGGAGCTCGGGTCGAAGTCGATCTCCTGGCCGCGGTTGATCGGCTTCCAGTCGCGCCCGCGGTCCCAGCTCTCGAAGACGCCGCCGGAGGACATGCCGAGGATCAAGTGCTTCGCGTTGGCGGGGTCGACGTTGATCGAGTGGAGCGTGGCGCCATCCGGCGGGCCTTGCTGTTTCGGCGGGCACCACTTGCCTCGCATCCTGTGGTCGTTGAAGCCCGCGACGCTGCGCCAGGTGTCACCGTCGTCGGTGCTGCGGAAGAGCGCCGGCGGCGAGGTTCCGGCGTACCAGACACCCGGCTCGTCGTCGTGTCCGGGTTGCAACCAGAAAGTCAGATTGACTGAGCGCGCACTTCGCTTGTTCTTCGCCTTCGGGAAGGCGGGCGGTCGCTTGGCCTCGACCCAGGTCTTGCCGCGATCGACGGAGCGAAACAGAGACGGGCCGAGGTGCCCCGGTCGCGCGGCCATCAACATCGTCTGGTTGTCGCGCGGGTCGAGCACGAAGTGGTTGACGATTTGGCCGAGGTTCCACGGGCCGCGCAACTTCCAGCTCGCGCGCTTCGCATCGCTCTTGATCCGGAACGCGCCCTTGCGAGTGGAGACGAGCAGCTCGACGGCGCCGCGCAAAGGGCCTGGGGTGGAGATTAGGGTCATGATCAGTGGTCGGAGTGGGGGAGTGCTCATGCGCCGTTGGGCAAAGCTCTTCACGCAGCTTCGCGGCGATCGGACAACTGTAGTCGGTGACTCGCGGCTCGCAACTCTTTCGCGGTCAGGCGGGCTCTACTGCGCTCAGGCGGGCAGCTCGCCATCGGTCAACCCACGCGCCGCAGGTGGAACTGGGGAGACTGGGGGTGCGAAACTCCGGCTAGGCGGTTTGAGCGTGCGAGGGCGTGGGTAGATGGCGGGCCGATCCCTGCTTGGCTTACAAGTGACACGCGATCGTCGACGTACCGACGGATCCAATTTTTCAATGGAAGCGAAAGGAAGGACGAGTGGAAACAGTCGTCCGCAGCTCATTATGCTCAGACCTATAGGAACCAAATCTCGTCTACTAGTTGCCGCCGCTGTTCTTGGAGCAATTGCCGTCGGTTGTGGCTTGAACTTGCGGCTCAAGGGAGAGACAACTTTCCCGTTAGAGAGTGGTGGAATTTCACTCGAAGTAGAAGTCGGGTCCGACGGCGAACCCGTAGCGAAGGTTGATGGAGGCGCAATCATCGCGAATAAGTGCTGCCTGGTGACATTCTCAGGAGCGGACGGCACTGCAACTGGATCATCGACCGTCAACGTTGGAGCAAATGGCTCGTTCTCGATTCCGATTCCCGAAGGTTCGGTTCTCATCGAGGGCTCTTTTAGTGATTGCCCGGAAGAAGAGGAAGAAGGTCCTCCGACGCCTCCTTCCTCGATCGTGAGCTCGTCACTGGGCGGCACAGGCAAGCCAGGCCTCGGACTAACGGAGAATCGGCTTCCGCTCAGCAAGGTCAACACAGTGACCATCTTCGGCGGGCCTATCAGCAGCGCTCTAACCCCCGGTGTCGAGCACCTCTACTACACCTTCGTCGTTCTCGCCGACTCCCATGCCGAAGCCGCATCGCTTGTACAGCCGCTCCTGAAAGGGGGGATCGGAACCGTTGTCCCTGCCGGAGTGACCGTGCACAAGTACTCGACTCTGACTCCCGAAACTTCGGGTGGTTGCCGCATCGTCACTGGAGTTCCAGGGAAGTTCCTCTCGTGGAAACTCGACTTCAACAACGGCACGTTCTACGCCGACTTGTTCAACCGCTCTATTCGCTACACGAATAGAGGCTGGGATGTTGTCGAACTCGTGATTCCCGCCTCGGACTTCGACACCGGAGTTCTTCCTGGCGTTACGTATATCAACGGAGCGAAGGAAAACTACCGCGTCGACAATCTTCCCGGTTTGCAAACGGCCTCGTGGCTGATCGAAGCTACGATCGATTCCTGAAATCGTGCTCGGCGAGTTGAGTTCGAGCGAGCTCAACTCGCCGTCTACTTGATATCCTCTTCCATCATGCGTCTGTTCTTACTCGTCCTACTCTCGCTTTGTTTTGGATGCAGAGCGGCGCCACCGCTCGCGCTCGAATCGGAGTTCGGAACGGTGCGGGCCTATGACCCGGAGAACCTCGAGCGCTTTACCGCCGCCTTCGAAGAGTCGGTTGGCCCGGTTAAGGAGATGCTCGACTCCTGGCGAGAGGACGAACTCGAAGTTTGGGTGCATGACACTCCGCAGTTGTTCTTCGGAGCGATAGCGGCGAATCTCGATGGCCGGATCGAGATGGGCCTCGCTACTGCGGAGGCGCCGCGATACTACGCGATTCACGAACTGGTTCACTGGTTCGGTGGAACCGACTCTCCCTACGAGAACCTTCCGAGTTACGTCGAGGAGGGGCTTGCTGATTGGATTGGTCTCGAGCTCACGGATCGCATCGAGATGCGCGATGCGCAGCACATGCGAATGGGGACGATCGCCGTTCAAGAGGCTGACATTCTCGCGGAAGGGGCGGAGTATTATGGACTGCCAGATGAAGACGCAGAGGCTACCGGGCGACTTGGCTACGAAGTCGTCAAAGCACTCGGGCTCGAGCGGCTCAGGCAAATGGCAAAGGCGAACGCGAGTCCAATCGACTACTTGAACGCTGCCGAAGAAGTATCCGAGAGGCTGAAGCGAACCAAGTAGCGGGCAATCGCTCTAGAGGCGATGGGATGACGTAGTTTTCGTGCCGCTAATTGACCTCTCTAGCGGATTAGACAGACGGCGTCGATGGCTCCGGGCCGCGGGGCTCCGATCTGCTATCCTCATATAGCGGAGATCAGTAACGGAGCATGTGGAGGAGATCTATGTATGCCGCGGTTCTAGCTGGATTTTTTCTCGTGACTCTTCCCGTCGCGAGCAGCCCATATGCAGCATCGAGCATTGAGCCTGCTCCAGGGGAAGCGCTGGCGAAGGATGAGCTCGGTGATGCGATCACCGAAGCGATCAAGACGATTCCCAGCTACGCCGGGGACAATCGATCCTTCGTCTCGGCCGCCGACCGTGAACGGTTGCTGGAGACTGCGGAGCTGCTCGAGCGCGGTATTGCTCTCGGGTACTCGGACGACTACCGGCTCTTCTGGATGTGGAAGTTGCAGGAGTGCTACACGCTCGTCGGCGAGGACACGAAGAACCGAAACGTTCGGCTGAGTCTGCGAGAGAGACTTGCGCAAGAGGAGGAGGGGAGCGCTTCCGGTGACAAGAGTAGTGACGACTACTTCCGGTTGGCTCTGGAGGTTTCGACGCGCGCGCTCGAGTTGAAACCGGAGGGTTGGTACACCGCGCTCAATCAGTACTACACGCACTACGTGCGCGGGATGGCGCTGTTCAACCTGGGGCACTACCGAGAAGCGATTCCGGACTACTCGCGTGCGATGGAGTTGGCGAAGGAAGCGCTCGATGCCGTCAAGGAGAACGGGGAGTTACACGTTGGAGACGCCCCGCTGATCCTGGAGAAGGCGGAGGGGGGCAAGCTCAAGTCCTACATGAGGCTGCTCGAGAGCGAGAGCGCCGAGGAAGTGGCGCACGAGTACTACAAGCACCTCTCGCAGGTTCAGAACCTGGGCAACGAGCCGGACTACTGGAGGCTCCGGCACGGCGCGGATGGAGTCGCCGGCCTGATTCACATCTACACGCACTCTCGCGAGTTCGAGAAGGCACGCGAGTACTGCGGCGAGGTGCTCGGCAAGTCGCGCTACTCGAGCTACTCGTTCAGCTACATGATCCAGGGGCTGCTGATGGGGCAGCTCGAAGATCCCACACAGAGGGTCGAGTCGGACCAATCCGCCGCGTGCCTCCTGAAGGATGCCTACAACCGAGAGCGCGCCGACCAGAACAAGATCTACCAGATGGTCTGGATGCAGCTGCTCGCCGATCGTGAGGAGCATCGCAAGCTCTCGAAGACGTACATGAAGTTCCGGCTCGGTCGAAAGCCGATGGACACCTACTGGGATCGCGTGCTGTGCGGGTACTTGAACTGGGACTCGCTCACCGCGAAGGACAAGGAAGGTCTGTGGGCCAAGGTGCCCAAGGACTTCCTCAAGGGCGCGCCGAAGGCCGAGCGAGAGGAGCGGTGGAACGCGATCGGAAAGCTCTCGACCGGGGAGCAGGCGGAGTTCATTGCGCTCGTCGAACAAGAGGTCGAGCGCCGCCTCGCAGACGGCGAGCTCGTGGGCGACTTGATGAACGAGACCTGGTTCTTCGCCGGCGCTCGCGCGTTGGAGCGAGCCCGACTCGCCGCGCTCTCCGAGCTCGAAGAGGAAGTCGCGCTCGTCGGCGACCTGAAGGAGTCCGCCATGCAAGCCTTCCAGCGGAGCTCCTCCTTCCCCGGGGAGGTCTACAGCTACGAGCTCGACTACGCGCGCCTGAACAGCTTCGTCCTCGGCCGAGAGCTGGGCTACGAGCCCCACGTGGGCATCGAGTTCGACGGATTGGAGATCACCTCCGTCGACCCCGAGAGCCTCGCCTACTCGCGCGGCCTCGTGCCCGGCGAGATCGTCGCGCTCAACATCCACACTCCGCTCACTCCGACCGCCCGCAACGGTCTGCCCGAGCTCGAGCACGACCGCTACGAACCGCAAATCGGAGACCTGCTTCAGTTCATCCTGAAGCTGAACGGCGTCGAGCGCCGCATCGACATCGTCGTTGGAGCGAAGAGAGCTGCGAAGTGAGGCGATCACGCTTCGAGCTTCATCAGCTGTCTACTGGCTGACGTGCTGCACGGCTTCGCCGGTCTGCACGCGCCAGAGTGCGGCGTACAGGCCGCCCTTCTCCGCCAGGTCGGCGTGCGCTCCTTCTTCCAACACGCGGCCGGCTTCGATCACGTAGACGTGGTCGGCGTTGCGGATGGTCGAGAGGCGGTGGGCGATGACGATCGTCGTTCGTCCGATACTGAGGCGTTCGAAGGAGCGCTGGATGGCGGCTTCGGTCTCGTTGTCGACGGAGGAGGTGGCCTCGTCGAGGATCAGGATGGGCGGGTCCTTGAGGACGGCGCGCGCGATCGAGATGCGCTGGCGTTGACCGCCGGAGAGCTTGTGCCCGCGCTCGCCAATGCCGGTGTCGTAGCCCTCGGGTAGGGCCTGAATGAACTCGTCGGCCTCGGCGATGAGCGCGGCTTCGCGAATCTCTTCGTCGGTGGCGTCGGGCTTGCCGTAGGCGATGTTCTCGCGGACGGTGCCGTGGAAGAGGAAGACGTCCTGGCTGACGAGGCCGATGTTCTTGCGCAGACCGACGAGGTTGAGGTCTCGCAGGTCGAGGCCGTCGAGCGTGATGCGTCCGCCGGTCGGGTCGTAGAAACGCAGGAGCAGCTTGACGATCGTGCTCTTGCCCGAGCCGGTCTGGCCGACGAAGGCGGTGGTCTTGCCGGCGCGAATGTGGAGGTCGAGGTCTGTGAGGACCGCGCTGCCGGAGCTGTACTTGAAGTCAACGGACTCGAAGCGGAGGTCGCCGCGAGTGTTCTGCTCGGTGAGCTGCGTCTCGCCGTGCGAGATGGTCGGACGCACGTCGAGCAGGTCGAGGATGCGCGTCGCCGAGGCCATGGCGCGCTGATAGAGATCGAAGACTTCGCCGAGTCCCGTGAGCGGCCAGAGCAGGCGTTGCGTCATGAAGACCATGACGCTGTAAGAGGCGGCGTCGAGAACACCGGTAACGACCAACCAGCCGCCCCAACCCAGCGTTGCGGTGAAGCCGGCCAGAACGACCATGCGAATCAGCGGCGAGAATGCCGAGCTCAGCTTGATGGCGCCTTGGTTCGCAGCTTCGTAGGCCTTGGACCCTCTGCTGATTCGTTCGAGCTCTCGGTCTTCGGCCGCGAAGCTCTTGATCGTAGCCATGCCGCCGAGGTTGCCAGCCAGGTCGCCATTGAGCGATCCGACTTCTTCGCGCACGCGGGCATACCGCGGTGTCAGGTGCTTCTGGAAAGCGAGCGAGCCCCACAGGATGAAGGGCATCGGCAGCATCGCCATCCACGCGACTTCGGGGGAGATGTAGAAGAAGATCGAGCCGATGACGAGGACCGACGTGGAGACTTGCAGGATGTCGTTCGCGCCCGAGTTGAGGAAGCGTTCGAGCTGGTTGACGTCGTCGTTGAGGATCGACATCAAGCCGCCGCTGCTCTTGTCCTCGAAGAAAGCCAGCTCCATGTCCTGCACACGACCGTAGGTGTCCATACGCAGGTCGTGTTCGAGTGCTTGCGCGAGGTTGCGCCAACCTGTCTTGTGCCAGTACTCGAAGATCGACTCCAGGATCCAGACGAAGACGGTTAGGCCGGAGGCTGTCCAGAGTTGCTCAGCTAGCGGGACGATTCCTTGGCGAGCCAGCCACGAGTTTTCCTGCTCCGTAACAATATCGATAGCCAGCCCGATCAGAACCGGTGGTGCGAGGTCGAAGATCCGGTTCAGGATCGACCATGCGATGTTCAGCCGAACGCGACTCCGATAGCGACTCGCGTACTGGCGCAGGCGCTGCAGAGGGGAGAGGTCCGACTCGGCCTTGGAACGATCGTCTTGCATGGCGAAAAGAATAACCGCCCGCTCGCTTCGCCGCCTCGTTCAGGAGCGGATGGTTTCGAGGCACGCGCCTGTCGGTGGCGTGCCGTCCCCCGGTCCGCGCCTAGCGCGTCCGTGCGCTCAGCCGCGCCGAGTCGCCGTAGGGGAAGACCTCGAGCACTTCCTTGTCGAGGTGCTGCTTCTGCTTGCCGCGCCAGAACCCTGGCGTGAGCACCTCGGCGTGCTTGGTGGTGAAGATCTCGCGCTGGACCTTGTTGAGCCCCAGGAAGTTGATGAATTCCTCGGGGAAGATGTCGCGAGTGCCGACGAAGTACCACGGCTCGTTCGCCATCTCCTGCTCGCCCGAGCGCGCCGTCGGCAGATCGCGAAAGTTGCAGTCCGTCACGAGGCACAGCTCGTCGTAGTCGTAGAAGATGACGCGCCCGTGCCGAGTGACCCCGAAGTTCTTGAGCAGGATGTCGCCGGGGAAGATGTTCGAGCGCGCCAGGTCGCGGATCGACTGGCCGTAGTCGAGGATCGCGTCGCGCTCGCGGTCGCCGTCGTTCTCGCGCAGGAAGAGATCGAGCGGCCGCACGCGACGCTCGATGTACAGGTGCTTGATGTGCACGCGCTTGCCCTCGACGGTCACCGTCTCGGCGGCCTCCTCGGAGAGCTCCTTCAAGAGCTCGTCCGTGAAGCGCCAGGCGTCGAAGGTCAGGTGCTCGAACTCCTGCGCCTCGACGAGGCGACCGGCGCGGTCGTGGTCGAAGACGAGCTGGTAGCTGTTGATCACGTCGTCGCGCGTGCTCGTCTTGGGAGGCGCGAAATCGTCGCGGATGACCTTGAAGACGTAGTCGAAGGACGGCAGGGTGAACACGATCATCACCATGCCGATCGCTCCCGCCGTGTGATCGAAGGAGTCGAGCGAGCGACCGAGGTGACCGACGAGGTCGCGGTACATCTCCGTCTTGCCGTGCTTGTTGTAACCGAGCGAGAGGTAGAGCTCGGCCAGCGGTTTGCGCGGGATGATCGAATTGAGAAAGCGAATCACGTCGTTCGGTCTGGCGACGTCTACCTGGAAGTAGGAGCGTGTGTAGCTGAAGACGATGCTGACGGCCTGCTCGGTGAGCAGCACCGCGTCGATCTCCAGGCCTTCGTCTTCGTGCAGGAGCGCAATCACGAGCGGCGTCATCGAGCGGCCGCCGCGAATGCGACCGACCAGGTACGCGCTCAGCCCGCGGTAGAAGACGGCGCTAACGATCTCGATCCGCTCGAGCGGTTCGTCGCGGGAGAGCATCTGCCAATCGCGCTCGATGATTTTCGCGACCTGGCGAGCATCCTCGGGCAGGTTGCGGAAGGGAACGGGGAGCGCGACATCGACCATGGCCTGCTCGACGAGCTCTTCGAGGTTGCCGTCGACGAGGTAGGTCCGATGAATCGGCGAGCCCGGTCCGTAGTTCGCGCGACGCAGGTCGAGGTCGACGAACTCGATCTTCGGGTCGACGCCGAGCGTGTCGAACAGACGCCGCGTAACCGAGTTGAAGAAGGTCTCGGCCAGCTCGACGTCGACGAAGTCGATGATCGCGGCGGTGTACATGGCCTTCATGTCCATCCACACCGCCTTGTCCGAACAGCGCGTGCCCAGTCCTTCGCGCAGCTGGCGCTCGACCTGGTCTACTACACGACGATAGAGCCCGAGCCGCTCCTTCGCGTCGTACTGCCCCTCGTTCCACTCGCGGCGCTCGAACCGCTTGCGCGCGCGTCGAGTGATCTTCTGGAAGAGCGACCGATAGCGCTCGAAGGCCGTGCGCACCGCGTTCTCGCCGAACCGCGCCAGAGACTCGGTCGAGGTCAGTGCCATCAGCGACAACCCCGACTTCGAACTCGATCTCGCACGACTTCTCTACGCTCTCTCAGCTCGGCTACATCGCCGAGATCATGGCGTCGGCGAACTCGCTGCACTTCAGCTTCGTTGCG
>Ga0316209_1000358_pt1 | contig 85279 bp, 74 predicted proteins | sample 6monopyrite_MG_FD_204945 | JGI IMG/M metagenome (GOLD analysis project Ga0316209, IMG submission 204945) | Microbial mat bacterial communities from mineral coupon in-situ incubated in ocean water Damariscotta River, Maine, United States -... | ecosystem: Environmental > Aquatic > Marine >... | reverse complement strand
AGATTAGGCACATGAACAGAAATACCCAAATTTCTGCATCATTTTATATTGGAAATACGGTATGGTTAGTCTTATATCGTATTGGATAAAACTCGGAGTGGCAGATCAATTTTATTCGTGATACTCTCTTTTAGATTAAAAAAAAATATTATCTGCCCTTTAATTAAACTCTGTTTTAGGCAATGGAAAACGATGCAATGAGAATACCTTTCGGAGAAATGCTCTATTTAAATCGAGAAGAAGTAATAGCTTCTGGTGGATTAGATATGGCGTCAGCGATATCACAAATTGAAACTATGTTAGCTTTGTTCGATCGCCATGAATGTATTGACCCGCCAAAATCAGTATTAAGATGGAGTGATGATCCGAATATCGAAAATACCAGAGGCCGGATTAATTTTCTATCAGGATATGTTGGTGGTGATATTAATGCTTTAGGAATGAAGTGGATTGGAAGTTTTCCAAGCAATAAAACCAACCTTAATCTACCAAGAGCGACCGCAATAGTGGTATTAAATGATGCTGATACCGGTATTCCTATAGCATTTATGGAAGGATCGGTTATTAGTTCGACTCGAACTGCCGCCATAACTGGTGTCGCGGTTAAACACTTAGCGCCAAGAAATACCAAAATAATTGGGATGATTGGTGCGGGCGTTTTAAGTAAAGCACATCTTCTAATGTTGAATGAAGTACTAGACGACATAGAAACCATTCAGCTTTATAATCCAACTCGCCGAAATGGAGAAAAACTAAAAGATGAAATTGAAAAACTTACTGATATTAATGTTCGCTTGGTCGATAGTGCTCGAGCCGCATTTGATGGTAGTGACATTGCTTTAACAGCCACTACTACGCATGATCCCATTGTGCAAAAAGATTGGATAAAGCCAGGAATGCTAACTATTCAATTTGCAGGACATGAATTTTCATTCGATGCGGTTTCCCGTGCAGATAAAATTGTTTGTGATGACTGGAATGCACTGAAGCATCGAGCCATTATGACACCTGCAAAAATGTACGAGGCCGGCAAGTTGAGTGATGCGGATATTTATGCGGATCTTGGTGCAATAGTTACGGGGCGAAAAAACGGTCGTGAAAATGACAAAGAGATTATCCATTTTGCTAGTGTTGGTATGGGATTAAGTGATGTCGCTTTAGCTGCGATGATTTATCAAAACGCGCTTGATTTGGATTTAGGGACACGTTTACCACTTTGGAATAATCCGGAGTAAACGAAAATGATTATTAATAGAAATATAATCATTACTAAAATTTGGCAGATCGTCTTTTTGTTCAAGAAAGTATTATATCAACCAACGGACGAGGGAAAAGCAAAAAACAACCGAGCAGAGCTTTATAAAAATATTTGGCGAGAAGCAGCAGAAAGCCTGGGGGTTGAATATAAACTTTTAGATTATGGTTTTATTGAACTGACTTCAAAGCATAAAAGTACAATCGTTATTGACGCACATTCAGAAATCGATAATTTTGTTACTCATCAAGTCATTAGTAACAAACCGTTATGTCACAAGCGGTTGATGGCAAAAAATATTCCTGTTCCAGAACATATTATTTTTGATGTTTTCGATGGATTTGATAAAGCGGAAAAATTCTTACATCAGGTTTCATCAGAAATTGTCGTGAAACCGGCGATTGGTACTGGTGCTGGAATGGGAGTGACGACGGGAATAAAAACTGTGTCGGAGTTACGACGGGCTGTTGCTTTTTCATCTCTAGGTCGTCAATCTAAACTAATTGCTGAAAAAATGGTCCCTGGCGACTGCTATCGGTTTTTGTATTTAGATGGAAAGCTGCTCGATGTAGTTGTTCGACACCCGCCATCAATTATTGGAGATGGAAAATCTACAATTGAAACACTTATTAAACGAGATTTGAAAGAAAGGTATCAACAAAATGCCGTGACAGCTTTGGGAGAAATTAAAAAAGATCTGGATTTTCAGATTACTTTAAAATCTCAAGGATTAACCGTCAGATCTGTCTTAAAACAAGACGAAAAAGTTATCTTAAAAAAGGTAATAAACGATGGATCTTCCCGTGATAGTAAGTCTGTTTTATCTTCTGTGTGTGAAGAATTAGCCCAGGAGGGAGCGAAAGCAGCAAGGGTACTAGGTGCCCGTTTCGCAGGTGTCGATATAATTACAAGCAATCTATCCGCCTCTCTAAAAGAATCTGGCGGTGTCGTACTCGAAGTTAATGCATCACCTGGGTTACATTTGCATTACTTAACTCAAAATCCAGGAAAGCCGCCAGCCCTGGCGCTTCTTAAATGCTTATTAGCCGCTGATTAGTTAGTAAACGACAGTGTGCGATTTACCTAATTTTTAATTTATTACGCAAACTGTAAAAAACTTGCTCCATTCTTTTACCATAGATGAACAACCAGGGACGCCAATCTCTTATTGAAAAGAAAGCGACTTCTTCGAGGCCTTTGTAAGAGGAAAACCATTCCTTATAGGTTAGTCGATTTTCTTTAATATATTTTGGAGCAATTATTAAATCAGCATCTTCTATCATCCACTTTCTACCTAGTCGAGGCAGTAGGGTCTCGGGCAAATCTTGAGTCATATCCAGATATAGAATTCTTGCCAAATCGAGTTTTTTATCTTCAGTGATAAAAGTTCGATGATTCATACCTAAGCGAGGATTTATATCTAAAACTTTACAATAACCTTTGGCTGCATCCCATTTCAATCCAACATCAATATTACCTTTGAATTTAATAGATCGGCAAAAATCAACCATGATTTTTTCGAGCGCCTTGTTTTCTAAACATTCACACATGCTGCCAGCACCGTAATTCATGGGTGCTTGACGAATTTTTCTCCCAGTAAACACCAGTCTGGGATTACTTTCACTGTCGAAATAACCGGCAAAAATATGAATATTATTATCTTCACCAGGTATATATTCTTGTATCATCAAGTTAGGATCAATAGCGGAAAGTCTTTGGTATGTCTCTTTTAGTTCATTAAGGCTGGACACCTTAGTCATGAAGTTTTTCGTGTTTTTTAGCGGACTATGAGAGTAAGCAGTTTTTAAAAGACACGGCAAACCAATATCTTTCACCATTGCTTCTAAATCTTCAACTGATTTTGGTATTTTGGTAATTGGTGCGGGTAAATTGTGTTCTTCAGAAATCTCAAACATACCTAGTTTATTGACCAGTCGTTCAAGTGTGGTGTAAGCAGCAACGTTAAAAAGAAAATATTTTTCTAATTGTTCTCTGAATTTAGCAACAAACAAGACGTACTGATCTGTCAGAGGATAGAGTACCGGACGAATTGATTGGTTCTTACCATATTGTATTAGTACTTTTAAAACACCATCTTCGTCAGCTTCGATGTCAGGTAACAGCAATCTTTCGGAGCAATATTTTGATTTCATGGCATAACCGGATAAGTCTGAGTCAGCACAGGTAACGGTTACACCGAAATGACCTAGCGAACGAACAACGGTTAATCCTCCTAATCCAGAATGAAGAACAACAGCAGGTGCACTTAGGTCGAATTTCATTAGTATATAATTCCTTTCTAAATTCAAATAAAATAGTTAGTTAAATATAAAATATTCAAAATTATTTATGATTATGCCTATTCAGAAAAATCTACAGGCCATCTCAGACTAAGGTAACTAGCTATTCGGATGTTTGTTATTATTTGAGCATTATACCCTAAGTTCAGAAAAATCAGAATTAACAATTTCAATACTATGATAGTATCTAAAATTGAGGCTCAATCGAGTCTGAGCCTATTGATTCTCCTATATTAGAGACAACGAATACCCGCTCCCCTTTTAACTCATATTCTACAAATATCGGAATTATGGGAGCGTGAATTTTCCAAGTAAGTGCCATTAATCTCTGATACCTATTAATCGTCGAATAATAAGCGGGCGGTATTATGCACAATGAAAGACTTGACCTATTTGTTTGTTATGCACAATGAAAGACTTGACCCTATTTGTTTGCTATTTGTTTGTTCGGGGTTGACGCCACAGTCGCTGGTTATGTGTTTTTTATTTTGTTTTATTGTCATCGGTCTTGTGCCACACACCTTGGTGTCTTGTGCCACACACCTTGGTAGCGAGAAGTTCCATCTGGCAATATAAATGATTGTGCATAGACTAATTGAAATTTGTCTTTTTCATATTTATTAATTTTTTGAACGAAAGAGTTAAGGTCTTGGTTCACCCACCAAAACCACCAATTGTTTGTTTTTGGGGTATTACCTGTTTTTACACGATATTGGACTATGTTGTTTTTCCAGCGACCTTCAACTGCATTTATTCTTTTCCCTTGCTCAAAGTAATTTGTGTATCCCTTATCATTATTTAATATTTTAAAATAATTATCTAAGTCAGATTCATTCATCCAACCTGAAAATGAGTCATCTTCTGATGCTATTGCGGGCACTAGATATAAAAAAGAAAGTATAATAAATATTTTCATAATATAATAATTCCTTTGACTCCGGCCATTTTCGGTTAACGTTTGTTATATTTATTAACAGTCATATTATTTTGGCAACACTATATTTAAACTATTTAATAAATAGTAGTAAGAAACTACAGTTAAGATGCCTAGTCCTGCAACAAGAACTGATCGGTATTTCAATCCATGGTGATGATGTATTACCCGATCTTTATTCAATGTCACATCCATCATTTCATCACCAAAATATATTGATAGAAGAGTTCCCGCAGCACTTAATATTAAAATACTCCAGTATGGGTAAGGTACAGTCAAAATATGCTTTAATAGCTTAGTTAAAAATGATAATTCATACACATTGGATGCGGAAATCAACATAAATATATTAAGACCTATAGCAACAAACCACAGCACTACCTGTGTTATTGACATCTTAATACCAAACAGTAAGCGAATTGGAAATGCTAAAATAAAACCCCCATCTGCAACCGGAGTACATAGTACAAAAAAACTCCAGGTCAACAATGCAACGGCAAAGCCTGTAGATGCATCATATTTCCAGCTCATATATAAGAAATAGGCTACAAGAATTAGTGCAAGAGCAATAAACTTTAATAACGTTTCTCTATGTGTTTCATGTCTAATATGAAATTTTGTAGCTTGGGACTTAATTTTAAACATCAGATTATAATCTTTTAACTAGTAGTGCGATTGAATGAAAATATAACAACAAACTCGGCCGGATATTTTGGATCAGAGGATATTTACGATATTTGTAGCGCACCATGAGAAATTTTCGATGTATCATTACTTTCAGGTAATTGATTTTCATCCTTGTTTTCATTGTTCATGATTTTTCCTTTTATGCCTTAACAAAAGGGTGCCAGAGGCAATGCCAGTAAGTTAAGCTCTAAGTTATTCATTATAATGCACTTTTATAAGCAGAGAAATGAAGGTTGTTATTAGTATGCTTAACATTCTGATGTTGTTCAACGTAAGTTCCGGGACAGAAAAATTGTAGGGTTCAAAACCAATTAATAGAGGTGCCCATAATTTACTAACCAACAACTCCACACTCACCCAACAACCCACTAATCTCACTCTCACGCAAACCCAAATAATCATCCCGATTAAACATCAACATCGCCCCACACATTTCATACCAGGTAAAGCCACTACTCCACTCTGGCACGTCCACACTACCCTGTGCCTTTCTCGGCATTATGTAAATTTCATTATTTATGTATAAAACATTGTAGGGCTGTTTTAAATTATGCAACTCAACAATGCTTTGCCATGCTTCATTTACATTGAACTTTTTAATGACCGTAACAGAATATTTTTCTGCCCCGCCATTGTGTTGCCAGTGGCTTGCGCTAATTGGTAAACCCTTTGGCTCGATAAACATTTGAAAATGCAGATGGTTTACCGAGGCATAGGCACCATAACTGTTATAAGCAAAACCGACACCGGCTAATGTGTGTGTTAACTGTTCGGTTACCTGCCACATGTACTGGTGCATGCCTTCTGTTAATAACTGCGGTAAAGCTGATTCTCTTTCCGGCACAAACAGACCATGGCAATCGGCAAAGGGGTATTTGTTATAAAACAGGTCACTCTGTTTGCCGTTTAGCTCACCCTGCCAGAAACACTCTTTTGCCATAAAGGGTTTATTAAAATGAAAGGCGTATTCATCAAACGGAATAAACATTTCTTTTTCATTATGAAAACCGGATAAGCGCCGTGGGCGAAATGAACGCAGGTGATTGAACTGGCACTGCCAGTGCCCTTCTTCTCTTATTTCGGTGAGCTTTATATTTTCAAAACCAACCGTGGCGATTTTTAAAAACACCAAAAGGTCTTCTTCAACTTCATTGAGTTGATTGCCGTGTAATAAGGCGTGTTGATAATTAGCTTTTAAGGTTTTAAATTGTGCGAGGAGTTTTGGCTGGAGTTCTGTAAAGAGGTTTTCGTGCTGTGTAGCATTGGCCAGCACGAGTATAAAGGTGCCGAGTTTTTCATGGTCGAGTAGTTTATGCAGCCCCTGGTTGAACTGTTCTCTAAAATACTCAAGTGATGTAAATGGATTCGTCATTTTCCGCTTTGTGTATTAGCGGAAGGTTTAGCCCATTAACGAAACCATTGTTCGTTATATATCCGCATTTTTATTATTGTCATTTTTGTTCATTTGATTATGCCAGCTTTCCTGCAGATTGGAAGGCGTTATACATTATTACTGGGTTACGCACGGCTGTTGCGTCAACTTACAAAACACCGTCATACCTGCGCAGGTATGACGAAGTCCTGTTGTTTGGTGATATAAAAAGCAACAGAAAACACCAACATGCATAGCGCTGCGTAGGGTGGATCAAGCAACGCGGATCCACCAGTGTGATTTAAAGATGCCGGATCCGCTTTGCTTGATCCGGCCTACGCGACTAAGTTGTCGTTTAATTTTTATTTCTATAACTCGTTAGCCTTCATAGCGGCACACTATAACAAGTTACAAACTCTTCATTTTAAATTTAACGGGACACTAGTGTGGATTTGATTATTTGATGCTGGTATCTATCCACTCTTCTAAGTAATAAATGCGCTGGCCTTCTGATGATTTAGACGGGCCGATGACTTTTGCGGCGTATAAGTGCTTTTCTAAATTTTCTTCTTCGATTGCATCTAACTCTGTTTCCATAATGAATACACAGGTTTCTGCGAAGCGCCCGCGTGAACGCTTGGGTGCGTAAATAACGGCGAATTTATGTTGTACGACGCTTGAATCGCCGTCTACGGTTATGCCTTTCATTTAACTACTTCTATTACCTATTACTGAATCGATGTGCTTAAAGCCTGGTATACGCCAGGTAAATACCTAGGGAGCAGGATTTGGGTACTGCAGGTGTATTGCCTCTATACCCGCTAGCACGTCTTCACTTAGCACTGTGCTTGCGCTGGCTATATTATCACGTAGCTGTTGCATATTCGTCGCACCGATAATATTGGCCGTTACAAAACGACGACTATTCACATAGGCCAGTGCCATTTGTGCTGGGTTTAAATCATGAGCTTGTGCTAATTGCACATAGGCCTCGGTAGCCTTTATAGCATTCTCATTGCTGTAGCGATTGTAATCTGGGTACAGGCTTAGACGCGCGCCTTCTGGGGCGGCACCTCTCAGGTACTTACCCGAGAGTACGCCAACAAGCCAGCATTTTCTCGAATTGAGATTTCTGCCAGGCCGATTTCATAGGTTCGGTTGAGTAATGAATACGGGTTTTGCACACTCACGACTCTGGGCAGGTTTAACTGCTCAGCTAGGCGTATAAATTCCATTACCCCCCATGGTGTTTCATTCGATAGGCCAATAGTGCGAATTTTACCCGCATCTACCTGTTCCTTTAGCGCATACAGGGTTTCTTCGATGGGAATGGGTTGATCGCTTGCATCGTGGCTGTAACCTAGCTGACCAAAGTAATTGGTTTTTCTATCGGGCCAGTGCAGCTGATAACAATCTAAATAATCGGTTTGTAGACGTTTGAGACTCGCGTTTAGTGCCAGCTCTATATTGGCTTTATCTAATCTGCGCGTTGCTTCATCACGAATGTGTGGCAACCAGCCTTCTGCCGGGCCTGCAATTTTACTCGCCAATACAACATCATTACGTTTGGCGGATTTTTTAAGCCAGCTACCTATGTACTGCTCGGTAAGGCCGTAGGTTTCGGCGCTGGGTGGCACGGCGTATAGCTCGGCGGTATCAATAAAGTTAACGCCATTAGCCGTGGCGTAATCGAGCTGCTGATGGGCCTCGGCCTCGGTGTTTTGCTGGCCATAGGTCATGGTGCCTAGGCAAATTTCGCTTACCTTTAACTGCGTCTTTCCTAGCGTGTGGTATTTCATGACTAATGTGTCTCTGTGGGTCTTGTAGGCCTGCCGGATCCGCTTCGCTTGATCCAGCCTACGTAAGATCAATTTTGATTTAGTTATTATTTCTCTTCCGAGCGACGGTCTGGTTTATAATATCTTCTTGTAAAGCCATAAACAATCTGAGTATTTCCCCTTCCATGCCTGACATTATCTTATCCACCCTCAACGCCCGTTATATTCACGCTTCTATGGGGCTGCGTTATTTGCTGGCGAATATGGGTGAATTACAAAAGTCTACTAAGCTAGTTGAGTTCAATATAAATACGCGGGTGATTGATATCGCGGAGATGTTACTCGCGCATAAGCCCAAAATTATCGGCCTGGGTGTGTATATCTGGAATGCCACGGAAACGCTGGAACTGGTCTCGCTACTTAAAACCATATCACCGGAAACCATCATCGTTTTAGGTGGCCCGGAAGTCAGCTACGAATTTGCAGAACAGCAGCTGGTAAGCCAGGTGGATTATGTGATTACTGGCCAGGCAGATATAGCCTTTAAAGAGCTGTGTGAAGATTTACTCAATGGAAAAAAGCCAGTTAATAAAATTATTCACCCACTGCCCTTAGAGCTTTCACAAATTGAGCTGCCCTACGCTTACTATAATGATGAAGACATTAGTAACCGTGTTATTTATGTTGAGGCTTCACGTGGTTGCCCGTTTAAGTGTGAGTTCTGTTTATCGTCTCTCGACAAAACCGTAACCCCATTTGACCTGGATTTATTTTTAGGTGAAATGGAAACACTCTATCAACGGGGTGTAAGGCACTTTAAATTTGTTGATAGAACCTTTAATTTAAAAGTGGATACCAGCATTCGCATTATGCGGTTTTTTATAGATAAGATGGATGAGACAAATAGCCAAAATCTATTTTTACATTTTGAGTTAATCCCCGATCACTTGCCTGAAAAATTAAAAGCGACGATCGCAGAGTTCCCAGAAGGCAGCCTGCAATTTGAAATTGGTATTCAGAGTTTAAACCCTGAAGTGCAAATGACAATTAGTCGTAAGCAGAACACACAAAAAGTAACGGATAACTTAAACTGGTTACGCAATCACTCACAGGCACACATCCACGCCGATTTAATAATCGGGCTTCCTGGGGAAACCATTGAGAGTTTTGCTAAAGGCCTAAACCAGCTTTACACCATGAACCCGCATGAAATACAGGTGGGTATTTTAAAACGCCTGAGAGGTACGCCGATTATTCGCCATACCATAGACTATGATATGCGTTACAACCCGCTACCGCCTTATAATATTGTAAGTAATAGTTTAATCAATTTTGCAGAAATGCAGCGCCTAAGCCGCTTTGCACGCTACTGGGACTTAATTATTAACTCAGGAAGATTTAGTTTTACCAAGCCCGTATTATTAGCGGAAACAGCCTTCGAAAATTTCCTCGCCTTAAGTGACTGGATATTTGACAGCACAGGTCAAACCCATAAGATTTCACTGGAGCGTTTATTTACACTGCTTTATCAAGGCATGATTGAAGGCCTGCATATGAATGCAGAACTGGTCACTGAAAGCCTGTTAAAAGACTATGAAGTATCTGGCATTAAGGGTAATGCGAAGTTTTTACGCAAAAGCGTTAATGTCGATGGTGATATTAAACGGATACGCTCTTCACAGAGACAGGTTCGACATTCACTTTAGCACTGGCTGCAATATCACAGGTGAAGCTGAGAAATACTAAGTTTGGCTATGCGAACCATTAGCCACAAAAAGAACAGAGGCAAGATAAGCGTTTGCATTACAAACACTACAATCATATTAATGACTTGCTGACTAATATTATCCGCCTCACTTTTTAATGCGGCAACCTGCTCTTCAAAATCAAACGACTTATCAGATCGATCAAACCATTCTTCTACCTTGCCGATAAAATCCATGTTATCTGACGTAGCATTTTCATCCGGTGTTGCAGTCGCTGATGAGCCTTCAGTTGAATTTTGTAAATTTGAGGCAGAAGACTCCAGGGATACCTGAGCCTGTTGATATGTCTGTTCGCTAAAATTTAAATACAATACTTCATTAGCAATGGCTATCACTGGAATAGAAAACCGTAAAAAAATAATCAATAAAAATCCTTTGCTAAGGAGAGTAATCAAACTTGCATAATCATCTCTTGTCACCTTTGGCAACCAAAGAGAAATAATTGTCATTAATAATAAGGCCGATAATAGCCATGTAACACCTGTAGAGCTTGTAATTTCAAGCAGTAGCCGCTGAATGCCTAATGACGTACCACTTGCCAATACAACCCAGGAGAAGCGCTCTATTAAATCATTAATAGGGTCCAGGATTTGCCCTGGTGCAAAGTTCAAACCAATGCCAGCTGGTGATACGGCAACCTCCGTACCCTGAACAACAGAAATCACACCATTTAAGCTTCGACTGACTGCAAAGGTAACCAATGCACGACTAAGTCCCTGCTCTGTATATGACTCGGCATATGCATCAAGTGAACGTTGATGCGCCAAAAATAAAAACATCAGAAGCAATAAACTGATTATTACTTTTTTAATAATTTTAATATTTTGCATAATAATCAGAGAATACGTTAATTAAAAACAAATGTGATATAAGGCACATAAAAATGATTTTAGACGTTTTGATGCCTATAACTTGTCACTATGTAATATGAAAGTCAAAATAGTGACTGTAAATGCATAAATAATATAAATACATATATCCAGATACAGGAAGGCCATATGTACATCCACATGGCCTTCTTCTATTTAACAGCTAATCATTAACAACTAGTTATAGCGTTGAGCTGCATAACTCCATAATGATTCTTCAACCTTGCCGTTTAAGTGCGCTAACAAATCACTTGTTTCATAATCCGTTGAAGTATGCGCCTGCAGGGCATCAGGATGTACTCTGTACAAGCCTTTTCTCACTCGAAACACATATTTAGTATGTGTAGTGCTTTGTTGTCCTATCTCGATGACTGCCGCTGGTAGAAATGAATTAATATAATCAGATTTTACATCTTTGAAGTATGTCTTAAATTGCTTAAGACTTACCACTACTCCGAAATCGTCAACTTCACCTAAATCACCGCGAGAAACAGCATCAAGAAAACGTTCCTTTAGTGTCATTTTTTCACCTGTCTTGTTTAATCATTTAATTAAAATATAAAAGCGGGAAGAAATACTGCTAGACCGCGGAAAATATAGAGCAATAAGTAGGCCAATGTTTAAAATTGTTTATTGGCAAAGCTTTAGAAACTGAAAGGCTTCTCTAATCTCTATAAATTGATGACTCGTTCCGCCTTTGTCTGGATGACATAAGGCAATTTTTTGCCGGTAGGCTTGCTGGATATCGTTCCAACTTGCCGCTGATTCTACCCCAAGAATTTGCAAAGCACATGACCGTTTATCTTGATTAGAATTAAATTGAGTATATTTCTGAAATTTTTTCCAAAAACTGTTCAACAAATAATCAACTGACTGCTGATTAGCGGTGTCGTAATTATCCCAGTTCAAATAATATTCACTTAATGACTCATCTACCCGCATAGCCTGTTGAATATCAATTATGGATAAATCATTTTTCGATGGTACATTAGAATAGAGTAATATTTTTAAAGAAGAGATATATAATGAATAGCCCGTGTGCTTTATATCGGCCTGTATTTGATATAAAGCGTTCATCACTATAAAATTTTTTCTGAATAGAATAATTTCAAGACTTAAATTATCGGCATCATCGAAAAACACCAGACCAAGTTCTTCTACATGTTTTATTAAATCATACAAACTTAGAGTGCTATGGGTGTTTTTTAACACACTCATAACAGCCAGAGAAACCGGGCTATCCTTAAATTTAATCGAATTCACGGCACTAAAGAATCACAAGGAGTCTGCACAGGTAAACTCAACAAGTGTCACATCATCACTTTGGTCTTTGTCACCTGTAAATTTATCAAAATCAGACAATACTTCTTCAAATCGGTTAAATTTATTTGCGAGTAAAATACTTTTAAGTCGATCATATCCAAAATATTCAGAATTTTTATTCGCTTCAATTAGGCCATCACTATACAAATATATTTGATCCCCAATTTCAACAGAATAATCAATTGTTTCATCTTTAAATTGTGCTTCTTTAAGAATGCCTAAAGGCATGTGTTTTGATACTATTTCACCTTTAAGTTCACCATTTTTACCTATCCAATAGCATTCGGGCATTCCACCAGCCCAAACTTTCATCACTCCATTAGGCTTATCATATTCTATAAGAGTCGCAGCAAAAAACATACTTGGTGGTAATAATCTTCGAAGTTGAGAATTAAGTTCACTTGCAATTTCATTTACAGGAACCCCCTTCTTTGCCATTTTAAAAAACACCATTGCGACAGGCAAGGTTCCCATTGCAGCAGATAAACCATGCCCTGTGAAGTCACCCATCAGTAAGAAAACGCGATCATCAGGTGCTTTTTCAACCAATAACAAATCACCATTAAATGCACACATAGATGACATGTGATATTTAATTACTCGTTCATCTAGAAAACTTTTATCTAGTGCACTTGCAAAGAAGTGTTCGATCAATCCTTGTTCATAAGTAAGCTTCTTATTTTTTTCATTTAGCTGATTATTAAGTTCCCGTATACGTAAATGAGCATTAATCTTTGATTCAAGAACTCTTGCATTAAATGGCTTACTAATAAAATCGTCCCCACCTGATCCTAGTGCTCTTGATAAGGAGGAATCTTCACTTAAAGCTGTCACAAAAATTATAGGCACATACCTATCACCCATAATTTCTTTTATTGAAACGGTTGCTTGATACCCATCAATATTAGGCATGTTGATATCCATCAATATTAAATCAGGCATTGACTCACTACATATTTCAATGGCTTCAGAACCAGATGATGCTTCGATAATTTCACAATCAACGATTATTTCTAACATTTTATAAAGAAGCTTTCTATTCGTTAAAATATCATCAACCACTAGTATTTTTATTTTATTATCCATAGAACTCATTTCATACAACCCTAGTAATTTAATTTTTCGCGTACTACATGGAGTAGCGCAGTAACATCAATTGGTTTTGTAATATAATCATCAAAGCCAGCAGATAATCCATTTTCTATATCTTTTTTCATAGCGTTTGCACTTATAGCAACAACAGGAATATCTTTTGTTTTGTCATTTTCACGAAGTCTCTCAAGTACATCAAAGCCTGTTATGCCAGGCAAATTTATATCTAATAAAATCAAATCGGGAACGTACTCATATGCCAGGTCTAATCCCAGGAAAGGATCGTGCGCGCTTGACATATCAATACCTGGAATTCTTTGCAGCAATTGAGAGATAAGCCTTAAGTTAGCCGGGTTATCCTCAATATATAAAACCTTGTACTCATTATCTACCGAAGTTAAATCGGCTGAAATATTTTCAGTTTTTATACTTTTATTTCCTGGCATCAATGCGTCGTACGATATAGGTAATTCTATCCAGAAAGAGCTTCCATTGTTGTAATTACTCTTAAAACCAATTTCACCCCCCATGAGTTTTATTAATTTTTTAGTAATCATTAAACCAATACCGACGCCTTCAACTTCCGTAAGGCTCTCACCTACACGACTAAATGGTTTAAACAGCTTATCTTTATCTTCTTCTGATATACCTCGACCAGTATCACTTACATTAATTCGTACAAAATTATCGCCTACAAGCTTACATGTTATATCTACATGACCATTCACTACATTGTATTTAATGGCATTGCTTATTAAATTTAGAATCACCTGTTTTAAACGCGTATAGTCGGCACATACAGTATTTGTATTTTTTTCTAAATAACTAAGCGCTAAAGAAATATCAATATTTATATTTCTTTTTTTAGCCAATGGTGTCATTAGTTGATATGACTCTTTGATTATTTTAATTAAATCGACAGTTTCTATTGATAAATTAACGTGACCTGCTTCAATTCTACCTAGATCTAAAATTTCATTAATAAGAGACAATAAATGTTGCCCAGCACTCATAATCTCAGCAACACTTTCATTTTGATCTTTACTAAGCGGTTCTTCAGAATTCATTGTAAGCAATTGACTGAAACCAATAATTGCATTCATTGGCGTGCGAAGCTCATGGCTCATGCTGGACAAAAATTTTGACTTGGCAAGATTTGCCCGCTCAGCATCGTCTTTTGCTTCCTGTAGCGTGTTATCAAATTCTATCCGTGAAGTTATATCTTGAACAACACCTAACATATGTAATGGCTTACCACCTTTACTACGTACAACGTCGCCACTTTCATGAAGCCAATGCACGCTTCCATCCGGCCAAATAACACGGTGTTCAATATTATATTCAGTGCCGTTTAAAACGCAGTCATCAATGGAATCGATTACATACTTTCTATCATCTGGATGTATAGCGCTTAAAAAGTTAGCATAACTTGTTAGGGGTATTTTCTGCTCATAGCCAAACAATGTAGAAATACGATCTGACCAATATATATCACCAGTGACTATATTCCAGTCCCATGTACCGATATTTGCAAATATCTGGCTGCGCTGCAATCGTTCTTCACTCTGCATTAAGGCTGTTATATCAGTTCTAACTGAAATGTATTTATATGGTTTTCCATTTTCATCCAGAAATGGAACTATCGTTGAATCAACCCAATATTCATCACCATGTTTTTTATGATTACAAATTATGCCATGCCAAACTTTTCCTGCAGATATAGTCCTCCACATTCCCTGGTAAAATTCATCACTGTGATAACCAGATTTTAATAGATTATGATTTCTACCCACTAGCTCTTCACGGCTATAACCCGTTATTTCACAAAATTTGTCATTTGCATCAATTATATTTCCTGATACATCAGAAGAACTTACAATGTTATGCTGATTCATTGCTTCTATATAATATTTTTGTTCTCTAATAAGCTTTTCATATTCCTTATTAAAGCCGCTAGCTAAACGTGCTCGTTTGGACATAAGCCTTATTTTTTCTTCTAGCAGTTTGACATCACTGGTTTTCACAAAATCATCATTACAGCCAAAATGTATATCATCAAGTTGTGATTTTGATTCCGATTGCGACAGTAGATATATAACCGGTAACTGGTTCCAGGTATCAACTTGTCTAATGACTTTAACTAATTTTTTTCCAAGGCATTCAGGCATCTGTAATTCAATCAAAACAACATCGGGATTAATATCCTCCAGCGCATTAAGTAGCTGTAGTGGATTAGTTAATGAATTTATTTTAATATCAGTTTTACTTAGATTTTCTTGGTAATAATTCAATAATGAATCGTCATCTTCAACAATTAAAACTTGAAATTTTTCTTCGTATATTTCAAGCTTTAATTGATCAACTATATCTGAATTTAATGGTTTACAAACAAATTTATCGCTTCCTAATTTTACTGCCTGCAAACGACGTTCCATTGAGTCCTCATTAGACACAACTATAAGCAATGAATTTTTCTCTTCTGTCTTCTTTAAAAAAGAATAATTTTCTAGTTCATCGGCAGAACTGTGAATATCGGGTGAACGAATAATAATTACAAAAGGACATTCAGAGTTAATCGTCAAAATTAACTCATCCAAATTTTTAAAAAATATAACTTTATAATGTGTATTTTCAAATGCTAGATTAAATAATCTTATAAAGCTTTCATCGTTTTTATTATCGAATATGTATATGAGGTCATTATTGATTCTATCTTTAAATACTGCATCAGTCATTATTAAGAACTCTTGTCACTTACAGTCATTGTTTGTTGTAAATTTAATAGCTTATCTTTAAGCGTATCAATCATAACTGGCTTAGTGATAATATCCACTCCACCTGGTAATCCACCTCTCTGCCTTATTTCATCATGCGTTAAGCCTGTTATTACAATAATTGAGCTGTACTTCAACTCTGCCATTTTGTTCAACTCATGAATCATCTGTAAGCCATCTAAATTCGGCATTAATAAATCAGTTATGATTACATCAGGTATAACATTACCAATCTTGATTAGCCCTTCATAACCATTATTTGCCGTAGTGATATCTACGTCCAGGCCCATAAGCCTGATTTGCTGTTGGTATAAGTCAAGTTGCTTAATATCGTCTTCAACGATAACTATTGATAAGCACTTATTTTTGTCGTGATTGCGCAATGCTGACTGCTGTTCAAGAAGTTTGTCGATTGAGCTGTATGATATTCGACGATGACCACCTCCAGTGGTCCAGGCACTAAGAATACCGTTATTTGTCCATAATTGAATTGTACTGACAGCAACACCGAGTAACTCTGCTGCTTCGCGGCTGGAATAAAAATCTTTATGTTTAGTGAATTTTGACATTGGAGTCATGCTCTAGCTCGTTATATCACCTCTGTATTAAAGCAACGATCATCACTTTTGTCAATTTCATCATTTTTGTCATTATTTGCCATGATGAAACCATAAGCTATTGTTTATTAATTAATAAAGTAAAATAAATGTATTTATAAAAAGACGAATGAGCAATAAGGTACTGCGAGTTACCGTTGAATCTCATGCTTTGTAGCCAAGATGAGCAGTGTAGGAAAATAGCATTGGAGTATTAACTTCTGAAAAGAATGAATGATAGCTATCAATCTACACACATGGGCCTGCATGTAAATTGATATATTTAAGCCTGAATAATTACGCCCAATAACAACTGTGTGATATTTAACTAATGGGTATACCACCGGCACCCCTAACACTATTTAGTGTTCACCTTTTGGCTTACGTACACCAGCCAATCGATTTCCCTGCTTTTGAGGCCCACCCAATGGGAATATTTGATGAAGATAACGTGTATTACCTTTATCCTTACCCCACATGATTTTGAAGTGCTTAATCATGTCTCGTACTGGTGCTTGAACATTATTTTTTTCATAAAAATGACGAATAAAGCTAATCACCTGCCAATGCTCATCCGTTAGCGTTAACCCTTCGGCCTCTGCCCTTACACGTACAAAATTAGTCGACCATTCTTCAAGGTCTAGCAAATAACCTTCGCCATCTAATAATATTTCTATTCCGTCTACGACTGTTGTCTGGGTTTGCATATTTGGGTAATAAATTTTACCAGCCATAAAAATCTCCTAACTACTGTGTTTGTGCCACAAACATGTGTGACATGATATTAAATTTTATTTAAACGTGTAACTTAATGCGCATCAACAATAACACCCGCCTGAACGACTTTGGCTAAACCTGTTTCACGAGCATGATTTTCAAAACCCTTATTCTTCCAGAAAAACGCACCCGGCATTGTTGTTGGTACTACCATTACGTAAAACATCGCGCGACTAATCACAGCAACCGAGACAACGCTCAATGCAACGGCTAACCATGCGATTAACACAAAGACTGATGATTCATTTACAAGCATTAGTGCAGAAATTGAAATTAAGTTGATAAGTAATAATGCATTTCGTAAATTATACGTCTTGCCAAAGGTCGTTACTTGCTCATAGTAAGAAACTGAACCTTCGCGGCCTTTCACATTTAAATGCTTAGCATGGAAGTAATGACCGATCCCTTCTACAGTAAGACCAGTTGCCATTAACGAAGCGACTATTTGCAACAACTCATTAACTGGTTGTGCATTAAACATAAAGAATGGCGTAAATATTAGGCCGGTTAATAAAGCGCCTAGGGTTAGCATATTGCCATAAAAAGCGGTTAGTACCTGCCAGTGATTCCAGTATGGACGAGCCTCAATCCGATATATTTTATGCATGAAATAAATTGCAATAGGGCCTGATACAGCAGCAACATAAGCAAAAAATGTTGCTGCTTGCTGAGCTAGCTGAATATCAAATAATGACGCAACAAAATGACCACCTAAACTATTAAAGAATACGGCAATTCCTGCCACTTCACGACTGACAGGTGAATAACGTAAATTGTTAAATGCACGATAAAAGCGATGCGGCTTACCTAAGTGCATAGTAGATAAAAACAGGGCGATACCTTCCAGGCCTAACATTACAAATAACATGGGTAGGTAAGCTGAAGAACTAACCACCTGCTGCATTGATTCAATGCCTGCAAGATTACCGATGAACATGAATAAAAAAGCACCAATCACAGCTTGTGATATAAGCGTAAAGATAACCAGTGGATCTTCTCGTGAACGTAACTTAGAAATTCCCCAGTTACGTTTTAGGCCATTCTTTTTATCGACAACAGGCTCATATTTTCCAGTGTCTTTATCTTTATGATATTTAACCGCCATACTATCCGTACGCGTCATTTCATTCGGTAGAGTCTTAATCTGCTGAAAACGAATATTCGGATTGGTAATATCGGTGCGTGGGAAACCAGGAATTTCTGTTTTAGCCTGTTCTCGATTTTCGGGTGTGTTTTCTATAACGCCAAAATTCAGCGCATTACCTAAGCAGGCCGATACACAAGCAGGCTTTAAACCCACCTCTAATCGATCAACACACATATTACATTTACTCACCTGACCTTTTACAGGATCAAGCTGTGGCGCATTGTATGGGCACACCCATGTGCAATAGCCACAACCAAAACAGATATCTGGGTCCTGTAGCACCGCACCGTATTCTGCAAATTTTGTATAAGCACGTGTTGGGCAACCTTTTAAACATACGGGGTCATCACAGTGGTTACAGGCCATGGAAATATTAACGCGATTAAAATCTGGGTAGGTGCCACCCTCAACATAACCCACCGAACGAAAAGCGATGTGCGCAGGGTTGTCATTTTTTTCACTACAGGCTGCCTCGCAGGCATGGCAACCAATACAGTTATCAGCGGTAAAATGAAAGCCATGTTGCTTATAACGATTTGGGTTTTCACCAATTCCAGTGTCGGCATTTATGCTAAGGCTTTTTCCATGCAGCTCACTATCTTCGGAAATTGTTTGTATAGGTTTTCCATAACAATTTAATTCCTTATTCGTAGTGTCATTTAAAAATGCATATTTTGGTTCGTCATCTCTAAGCTGGAACATGTTTAATACTCTCTCGCTTCCAGGTTTCGCTGCGCAGCTTCTTTCTGATCGACAGCTTCAATACGCACCGCATTTTGTTTAAATGCAGGTTGACGTGAATGAGGATCTAATAAACCCAGGGTTAGTCTGTTTACACAGTCGTGATAATGAAATGGAATGAACACCATGTCCCTTGGTATGCGTTGCGTTAACTGAACCATTACGACAGCATCGCCACGGCGTGATACACAACGCACATAGGATTGATGCTCAATACCCAGTTCAGCAGCTGCATCGGAGTTCATTTCCATATACGGCGTGGGTGAAAATTTATTTTGATTGCCAATTTTTCCAGTACGCGTACGGGTATGAAAATGCTCAACCACGCGACCTGAATTTAACCACAATGGATATTCTGTACAGGGCCGTTCATTATTATCAACAAATGGCAAAGGCGTAATTTTTGCTTTCCCGTCGGGGTATGGGAAAACACCATCCGTGTATAAACGTTGCGAACCTACCTCATCACCTTCACGACATGGCCATTGCAGGCCACGATTTTTTTCTATCTTCTCGTAGCTCATGCCAGAAATATCTAAATTTCGACCTTTACCTTTTGAGAGCGCTTTCATTTCTTCAAACATGTCCTCTGCATTCTCCGAAAAATGCATCTTCATGCCATTTTCAAAGCGCTTAGCCAGGTTAGAAAAAATCCATAAATCAGGTTTTGAATCTGCGTAAGGTTTAGCCACATTCGTTACGCGGTTAACACGACGCTCAGTATTAGTGAAACAACCATCCTTCTCTGCCCAGATAGCCGCTGGCAAATACATGTGTGCATACTGTGTGGTTTCCACGTCTGAATAAGCATCTTGCACAACTAAAAAATCTAATTTTGCCAGTGTCTTACGTATACGCGCAGTGTTGGGCATAGAGGTCATTGGATTGGTCGCAATCAACCACAAACCTTTAATTTGTCCTGTTTCTATGGCCGGAAAAATATCCGTTTGAAACATGCCGCGTTTTTTGGGGAAAAACTCTGGGTCAATTCCCCAGTAATCGGCAACTTCCTGGCGGTGATCTGCATTTTCCAATGCGCGATAACCTGGCAATCCAGAACATGAAGACCATTCACGCGTACCCATGGCATTACTCTGCCCGGTGATAGATAAACTAGTACCACCTGGTTTGCCAATATTACCGGTGATTAAATTAAGATTGTTAATACCCACTACGCCATCAGAGCCATGCGTACTTTGATTGATGCCCATAGTCCAGATAGACATCGCCCGACCGGCATTGGCATACAGGCGTGCAACATTACGAATAGTATCTTCGTCGATACCACAAATTTTAGATGCGCTAACCGGATCATAATCGTCAACAACGGCTTTAAATTCTGCCATGCCATTGGTGTGTTTTTCGATGTAATTCATATCGGCCAGGCCTTCGTTAATAATAACGTGAGCCAGTGAATTAAGCAGCACAACATCGGTGCCGGGCTTGATAGCCAAATGTATATCCGCAAATTGCGCAATCATTGTGACACGTGGATCAACAACGATTAATGGAAACTTACGTTTTTCCATGGCTTCTTTTAAACGCCAATAAATAATCGGATGTTGTTCAGGTAAATTAGAACCAAATGCAATTAAGCAGTCAGTATGCTCGAAATCTTCATAGCAACCCGGCGGACCATCAGAACCAAAGGATCGCTTGTAACCTGAAACAGCAGACGCCATACAAAGCGTTGTATTACCGTCATAGTTATTTGTACCAATAGCACCACGCGTCAATTTACCCAGCGTATAAAATTCTTCAGTGAGAATTTGACCGGTGGATACAACCGCAAAGGCATCACGACCATATTTGTCTTGAATGCCTTTAATCTTTTCAGCCATGCTATCTAAAGTAGAATCCCATTCGGCTTCTTTAAAGCCCTCGATGATTGAATCACGTATTAAAGGTTTACTTCCACGCCCTTCTGTTTTAAATAATTCATGTTCAAATATACCTTTAATGCAAAGTTTGCCGCGATTAACATCCGCACCACCAACGCCACGTGAAGACACGGCTTCACCTTCGCCGTTAATACCAACTTCAATCGAGCACCCAGTAGAGCAATAACCACAGGTTGTGTACTTCCACTCAACCACAGCTTTATCTGCTATTTTTATAGCATTTTTCTTCATACGGCCAAACAACATTGTGGGGGAACTCCGTTATCGCTTAAAAATTAACATTCAAACATCTATCAATTTAATTGTCGCTCCTGCGAAGGCAGGAGCCTAGTGACTTGATACAAAGCCGCTGGATTCCTGCCTTCGCAGGAATGACGATACTCTAAATATATTTACTAAATCTCTAAATATATTTTTCCATCTTCAACTTTCGTTGCATAATGACCAGTACACCCTTCATCTGGCCCCATTGCTTCACCTGTAGTTAAATCTATTTTCCAGTTATGCAGCGGGCATGTAACGGATTTATCATGCACAATACCCTGCGATAATTTACCTTGCTTGTGTGGGCAACTATCGTTCACTGCAAATACTTCATCGTTCTTGTTACGAAATACTGCAATTTCAGCAGTGCCATTTTTAACAACACGCGCACCCAACACTGGAATATCTTCTATCGTTCCTACTTCTATCCAATTTGACATAATTTTCACCTAACATTGAATTCTTTAATTACCAAACTCGTTGGCTTTGTTTATTAATAATATTTCAGATTGCTTCTGTGTGGTTACAGAGCAAGGCAAAAAATGTGAGTTTACAAATGTAAATAATCATTTTTTAACACCGCTCCGGAATCACACAGGAGTGAGCTGATATATTATTTAGCCGATTACCTTCATAGGTACGAACTCATGTTGCTCTACACCACCTGTTGCACGAGCCGCCCATGGATCGTCCTGTGACTTTGTAATTTCCTGTGAATATTTAAAGCGTTCAGCCAGTTCTTTACGTTGCTCCGCATTATCAACAATACTTTCTTTAACGTAGGTAAAACCAACACGTTCAATCCAGGGTGCGGTACGCTCAAGGTAACGCGCCTCTTCACGATAGATTTGGCAGAATGCCGCTGCGTATTCAAGCACTTCTTCTTCAGTATCAACACGGGTTAATAAATCGGTTGCGCGAACTTTAATTCCGCCATTACCACCGATATGTAATTCATAACCTGAATCTACACATACAACACCAAAATCTTTAATGGTTGCTTCTGCACAGTTACGCGGACAACCCGATGCTGCCATCTTAAATTTATGCGGCATCCATGAACCCCATGAAAGTTGCTCAAGTTTAATACCAATCGCTGTAGAATCTTGTGTACCAAAACGACACCACTCTTTACCTACGCAAGTTTTGACTGTGCGTAGTGCTTTACCGTATGCATGCCCAGACACTAAACCCTCTTCGTTTAGGTCTTTCCAGATCAATGGCAACTCTTCTTTCTTCACGCCGTATAAACCGATACGCTGGCCACCGGTTACGTGAACCGTATCCAGGTCAAACTTTTCTGCAACATTTGCAATGGCACGTAATTCTTTGGGTGTAGTCATGCCGCCCCACATACGTGGAATTACAGAGTAAGTGCCATCTTTCTGAATGTTTGCGTGTGCACGCTCGTTAATAAAGCGAGACTGTGGATCATCAAACGCCTCTTTGGGCCATGTGCTAATTAAGTAATAGTTAACTGACATACGGCAAGACGCACAGCCATCATCTGTTTTCCAGTTAAGCTTTTCATAAACATCAGAAATAGAGATTAATTTTTGTGTGCGAATTTGTTCACGAACATGATCGTGTGTATGCTCTGTACATGCACACATTGGCTTCGCTTCAGGTGCTGTATAATCACCCCCTAGTGTTGCTTCTAATAACTGTTCCACTAAGCCTGTGCATGAACCACATGAAGAAGATGCTTTTGTATGTGCACGCACTTCATCTAATGTGAACAAACCCTGCTCTGTTATTGCATTAACAACGTCACATTTTTTAATACCATTACAACCACAAATTTCTGCATCATCTGCCATGCTAGCAGCCACATTACCGCCATGGCCTGAGTCGCCCAAATGACCCTGACCAAACATTAATGCATCACGAATATCTGTAATATTGGTAGCTTCTCGCATTAACTGAAAGTACCAGGCACCATCAATCGTGTCGCCGTATAAAACAGCACCCAGAATTTTTTCATCTTTGATTACTATTTTCTTGTAAACACCACGGCTTGCATCACGAACTACAATTTCTTCTGTTGTTTCATCGCCCATAAAGTCACCCGCAGAGAATAAATCAATGCCGGTTACTTTAAGTTTTGTAGATGTAATAGAACCGGTATAAATACCTATGCCGAATTCAGCTAAATGATTAGCACATACTTTTGCCATTTCGAAAAGTGGTGCAACTAAACCATAGGTTAAACCACGGTGTTCAATACATTCACCGATAGCATAAATTTTTGGATCATAGGTTTGCAAGGTATCGTTAACCACAATACCGCGCTCACAATGCAGGCCTATTTGTTTAGCTAACTCTATATTCGGGCGAATACCCACTGCCATAACGACCAGGTCTGCTGACTCTTCAGAACCGTCTGCGAAAACAACTTTCTCAACTTTACCGTCACCCTGAATTTCAGTGGTAGACGCTTTCATTTTAAATGCCATACCCTGAGCTTCTAATGAGTTCTTTAACATCTCACCAGAAACATCATCCATTTGACGTTCCATTAACCAGTCCATTAAATGAACGACAGTCACTTGCATGCCCTGCTTCATTAAACCGTTGGCGGCTTCTAACCCTAAAAGACCACCACCAATTACCACGGCTTTCTTGTTGGTTTTAGATGTTTCAATCATCGTGTCGACATCTTTAATGTCGCGGAAACCAATAACGCCGGGAAGATCGTGCCCTGGAATTGGAATAATAAAAGGATCTGAACCAGTAGAAATTAGTAAACGATCGTATTTAACTGCGGTACCGTCTTCGCCAGTAACTATGCACTTATTTCTGTCGACATCCGTAACCTTTACGCCTTTGTGCAAGGTAATGCCGTTGTCTTTGTACCACTGCTCATCATTCAACATGATCTCGTCAATGGCCTTTTCACCACACAATACCGGTGATAACAGGATGCGATTGTAGTTACCGTAAGGTTCTGCACCAAATACCGTAATATTGTATTTTTCAGGCGTAAGTTTCAGTAACTCTTCAACAGTACGCATTCCAGCCATACCATTACCAATAACGACAAGTTGTTCTTTCATGTGTGTAGACTCCAAAGATGGGGCAAATTCCAATTGGTAGCTTATATGCACTATATGTGCCATATATTAATTATATTTATAAGTATTTGTATTTTAAGAGTATATAAGCATTTATCCGGAATCTAACAAGCGCTGATAATTGCTTGATAGGCACTATATTGGTGCGCTGCACTTCTTTGCAGCATTTAACGAAATTCTAATATATACGGTAGACCACTCGATACTTGCCGATACTTGAATCAGCTCTCTTCGCATATAAACGGATAATGGTCTTGCACCAAAATCGGCTAGACAGCTGCAACAACAAGAAAACCACCAGAACAATGCACCTATAATGAACATATTTAGAATATAAAAACCTTAATTAAAACTACAAGTTATTGTATTTATTCGTTATTAACTATTTGGCTTAAATTGTGCTTAACCATTGTCAATAAAATTAACCGGACTTAATAACGAGATGAACACCTCAGACAACTTCAAACTATTATCCTTCAGTGGCAATACCCGTATATTGCATCTTTCCTGGATTGCCTTTTTTATCACCTTTGTTATCTGGTTTAACCATGCCCCCCTACTCGCGGCTATGCGTGAGAGCATGGGCTTAACTGACCAGCAAATTAAAACGCTATTAATATTGAATGTTGCCTTAACCATTCCTGCGCGAATTGTGATTGGTATGCTGGTTGATAGTTTTGGACCTAAACGGATTTATTCGATGTTACTTATGGTCTCCGCCCTGCTTTGCTTTGGCTTCGCCATGGCAGAAGATTATGAGCAACTTGCGCTAATGCGTTTTTTACTGGGTTTTGCTGGCGCGGGCTTTGTTATCGGCATACGCATGATTTCTGAATGGTATCCTGCACGCCAAACCGGAATTGCCCAGGGCATATACGGTGGCTGGGGTAATTTTGGTTCTGCTGGCGCAGCAATTAGCCTGCCCACTATCGCACTTATGTTTGGCGGGGATGATGGCTGGCGCTATGCCGTAGCGTCTACAGGTGTACTTGCTTTTGTTTATTCCTTTGTTTACTACTTCAGCACACACGATACACCCAAAGGTTCGACTTACTTTAAGCCTAAAAAAAGTGGTGCACTGGAGATTTCTAGCAAAGCAGATTTCATACTTTATTTAATAATGAACATTCCTATGTATGCGGCACTGGCTGTACTTGCATGGAAACTTAGTCCTACCAATATCGGCATGCTGGATGCAACCGTTACTAATATAATTTACGCAGTACTTGCGGGTATTTACGTTTTTCAAACAATCCGCATGTTTCAGGTAAATCGTCACGTGTTCTCAACCGAAGTACCTGAAATTGAACGTTACAATTTCAGCCAGGTGGCCGTACTAAACCTTTCTTACATGGTCACCTTTGGTTCAGAGCTGGCTATTATCTCAATGCTTCCACTGTTTTTTATGGATACCTTTGAACTATCTGCAACGGGTGCTGGCCTTGTTGCTTCTATTTTTGCGGGGTTAAATTTAATTATGCGCCCTGCAGGTGGATGGTTATCTGACAAATACGGACGTAAGCGTACGCTGGTTATTATCATGTTCGGCCTTATCATTGGTTATTCTTTGATGAGTCAAATTGATGCTACCTGGTCTTTACCCGCTGCAATTGCAGTGACTATTTTCTGTTCACTATTTGTTAATGCGGGCAACGGCTCTGTATATGCAGTCGTTCCATTAATTAAGCGCCGTCTAACTGGCCAAATAGCGGGTATGACTGGTGCATATGGAAATGTAGGTGGCGTTACTTTCTTAACTGTTTTGTCATTTGTTTCGCCGGAGGTTTTCTTTTTGGTAATTGCTGGTGCAGCAAGCCTTGTATTCCTTGCGACTGCGTTTGTACTTAAGGAACCATCTAGCACAATGACTGAAATTTTACCCGATGGAACCGTGCAAATAATTGAAACCTAAGATTAAGTTAAATTTTGATGGCTTTAACAGATGCAGCGGCTAATTGAATTGATTACTATTCAGTCAGCCGTTGCATCTGCTTTACAATAATTTACAGTAGAAAATAATGACGCAAAAAAATAACCAGGCAAAATTATAAAATGAGCAATTCGCTAAAAATAAATGTTGCACAAAGTAGTGATGCCGGTTTAAAAGATAATAACGAAGATTCATATGGTATTGTTACACCAGAAAACCAATTGCTCGATAATAAAGGCATTGCAGCTATAGTCGCGGATGGCATGGGCAGTTGCGCCTTTCCAAAGGAAGCCTCTGAATATGTTGTTAAAGGTTTTTTTAGCGACTATTACAGCACACCTGAAAGCTGGAGCGTTAAAACCTCTGGCGCAAAAGTATTAACTGCACTGAATAGCTGGCTGTATGGCAAGAGCACTACTGAGCATGCCAAGGCTTACGTATCCACCTTCTCTGCCCTCATTATTAAATCAACGACTGCGCATGTTTTACATATTGGTGACAGCCGAATATACCGTTTACGTGACGCTAATATAGAACAACTAACAACAGACCATCGCATCTGGATTTCACAGGAAAAGAACTATCTCAGCCGCGCTATCGGTGTCGATCTCCACCTCGACATTGATTATAAAACCGTTGATTTAGAAGTCGATGATGTTTTTGTGATGACCACTGATGGTATTCACGACTACCTTTCCAACAAACAAATCAAAGACATCGTTAGCCAATCTGCGCATTTGAATGTCCTCGCAGACCAGCTCGTGAGTAAAGCACTTGCCAATGGTAGTCACGATAATGTGACTTGCCAGATTATTCATATCGAAACCCTGCCCAGCCAACAAGCCAATGAAGTTATTAATGACCTCATTCGCTTACCGTTCCCACCTGATCTATCTGCGGGCATGGTTATAGATGGCTATAAAGTTATTAGCGATTTTCATTCAAGCTCCACATCGCAGCTATACCTTGTAGAGGACACAGAAACAGCTCAAACCATGCTGATGAAGACACCCTCCGTTAATTATAATGACGATGCGTCATATATAGACCGATTTCATATGGAAGAATGGGCTGGCAAGCGCATATATCATCCCAATGTCATGGTCACCTATGAACAAAAACGTAAACGTAGCTGCCAGTATTTTTTAATTGAATACATTGAAGGTATGACTCTGGCCGACTGGATAGAAAAGAACCCCAGCCCTGCGATTAAACAGGTGACGGATATTCTCAAGCAGATTATTCAAGGCCTGCGTGGCTTGCACCGCCTGGAAATGCTGCACCGCGACTTAAAGCCAGACAACATCATGATAAGCAACGATGGCACCGTCAAAATCATTGATTTGGGTGCTGTTAAGGTCGCAGGAATACAGGAAATCGCTTCGCCAGTTGAGCGCCTGGAGCTGCTTGGCACAAAAAATTATACGGCACCGGAATACTTGATGGGCATGGCCGGTTCCACAAAATCAGACCTATTCTCATTGGGTGTCATCGCCTATGAAATGCTCACAGGCAAACTCCCCTATGGTGATCAATCAGATAAAAACCTCGATTGGCGCAGCATTAGCAAGATAAAATATATCCCCTCACTCAAGCATAACCCTATGATTCCATTATGGTTAGATGGCTCCATTGAGAAAGCAGTGAGAATCGATCATAGAATGCGCTACGACAGTCTCTCCGAATTTTATCACGACCTAACACACCCTAACGAAGCCTTTATGAAAGGCAGTATGCCACTGGTAGAAAAAGACCCGCTTATTTTCTGGCAATCCATTGCATCAGCTTTGCTCATTATCAATCTGGTTTTATTGTATTTTTTACTTAAATAGTTAGCTATCACACAGAATTTAAAGATTATCTTGTACTACACTTGAAAATAATTTTTTAAGTAAACGACAATAATCCTTCATGACAAGCAGCCAAATAATTGAAGTCGATTTCAGATCAGAACTGAAGGAACGGGAATCTGAAATCGAATTACTCCAAGACACATTCAAATTAGTCGCCAGTGAACTAAACCTGCAAAAAGTCTTCGATACTGTCGCTAAACGCGCACTGCAGCTAGTTGATGCTGAAACCATCCTCATCCCCACGCTAGATAACAACAATACAACCTATACCTACAGTGGTGGTGCCGGTGCGAATGTCGACGAAATCATTGGTGAATCCCTGCCCCTGGACTTTGGTGTATGCGGCTGGGTATGGAAGCATAAAAAAGCCTGGTGGCGCGGTGTTTTAGATGAACTAAGCGAACAGGAACGTAATCAATGGGAAAAAGAAGCCGGCACACTCATCCTCGTACCGCTACAGGGCAGAAAAACTTTCCTCGGTGGCATTGCTGCAATCAATAAAAAAGATGGTCTTGAATTCACACGCCGTGATCTAAATTTACTGTCGATGTTTTCAGGCATTGTTTCTATTGCTATAGAAAATGCCATATCAGTGAAAGAACTAGAAGACACACAAAACAATTTACTTGAACATCAACGGCGCATTGAAAAACTCAATAAGCAATTTTCAGAGTCCAGCCAAAAAGTTGAACAACTTACCTTATACGACACACTCACTGGCCTGCCCAATAGAACCCTGTTCCGCGACAGAATAAAAACGCAGTTACTTATTGCAAATAAAGAAAACGACACGCTTGGCATTGTGCTCATTGATATAAATAATTTTAAGACAATGAACGACGCACTAGGCCATGAATGTGGTGACCAGATATTAGTTGAGTTTTGCAACCGAATTAATGAAACCCTTGCGCCTAACGAAACATTTAGTCGATTAGGCAGTGACGAATTTATTTTAATCATCCCTGAAACATCTTCAGCAGAAACAATCGATAAGGTTAAGCTGATGATTAACCGTGTTGAAGATGAATTTTCAATTAATCATCAACACGGACTCAATATCAATGCCAGTTTTGGCATTAGCATGTTTCCCGAGCATGGCACAGACCGCAGTCTATTACTCAGGCATGCAGATATAGCTTTACATGCAGCTAAAAAAGCAAATGCCAGCTTTCATATATATGATGAGGTGGAAGATCAGGCAAATGATACGCACATTAGTTTAGCGGTCGATATCGGTCATGCACTCAATGAAAAACAGTTTGAATTATATTACCAGCCAAAAATTGATATAAAAACAAATACCATAATCTCTGCCGAAGCTTTAGGCCGTTGGAAGCACCCGACTAAAGGTTTTATTCCACCCGATATTTTCATTGATGCATTAGAGCAATATAACTTTATCGATAGATACACTTATAATGCTATTGATGAAGCTGTTATAAACATTAAGCAATGGATATCAGTAGGTCACAATATTAAAGTAGCCATAAATATTTCCACTCAAACACTCATGAATCCAGATTTTATTAATCAGATCGAAAGCCGAATAACTGAATTTTCTATTTGCAAACGCATCATTTTTGAAATAACGGAAAGTTTATTTTTATCCAATCAGGATTTTGTCTTCGACTCACTTACCCGATTACGTGCATTAGGTATTGAATTGTCTATTGATGACTTTGGAACAGGTTACTCATCACTAAGCCGTTTAAAAAAACTGCCCGTTAATGAATTAAAAATTGATCAGTCATTTATAAAAGACATGAATGAAAATGTAGATGATCAAATAATTGTACGATCAATTATAGACTTAGCACATAACCTTGGCTTAACCGTAGTCGCAGAAGGCGTAGAAACTAAAGAGATACTCGATAGACTTAATACGCTAGGCTGCGATATAGCGCAGGGTTATTTAATTAGTCGGCCGATGCCAGCAAAAGATTTTGAGAAGTTTTTAACATTGTATAATTATTGATCTTTACATCATATAAACAAGATGATTTGCCCATGCTTATTTTCAGAATTTTTTTGTATCTATTCTAAATGTTCCTTTCGCTCTACAAGGCACTCATAACTCCCCGTTGCAAATTCACGACAAACCCATGGGCGTTTATCGTAGATCGTGCATTTCATAGTGTTACGATCCAAAGCCACACACCAACCATCCTCTAATCGTGCCATAACGCTACCACCAGACTCACTTTCTTCAATATAATAATGCGGCACACCCGTCTCAGAAATAAGTATGACCTCTAAACGACAACAACAGGCTTTACAGTTGTCACAACTCACTTCGATTGAATCTTGTGAAATATTTTTAATACTCATAAGTGAATTTCATTATTGGTAATTCGACATACCTGTGTTTACTAGATACTTTCTAGCCTCGAAGAATAGTCTTCTTAAAATTTAACAGGAGACAGAGACACGACAGCGATGCAACTGTGTCACTATAAACTTGTCTTTTTCCAAGCGTATGTAGCATAGACAAAAATCACAATTAGTTTACTTTATCTTAGTTAACAGGTTAATGCGTAACCTAAACTTAAATTTGTTTTACTACCTGAATTGGTACAAACAGTCGCATAGGATCATCGGTAAATGGTGTAAACATATCAAAGCGCTGATAATAATTTTGTGCATCTTGATCAAGAACATCTAATATAAGACAGTGTGCTGGCAAACCTGCATCCGTTAATTCAGCTGCTTTTCTCAAAGCAGTAATCAACGTCTTTTCTCCTAAACCTTGTTTTGTAAACTGTTGGTCAACAGCAAGTCTTGCAAGCAGGACAACGGGTACAGGATATCCTGACAAATTTTTATCTGTGGGTATTTCTTCACGTGTAACAGTGGAACTTGCCAAGGTATAATACGCAGCTATATTAGCCTTACCATCTGAGTCTTCATTGTTAATAATGGGTAGTACCCATGTATTATTAAGACCTAAACGCATATTTCTCAGCGCAAAACGAGCCAAGTATTCATTCATACCTGGCTTACCGCAATCAAATGACTTTAAATTATGTTGTGTTTTATCGGCTTGAACAAATCCTTGCGATAACTCCAATTAATAACCCTCAGCATCCAGACGCTTAGCAGCATCCAAAATACGTTTGCTGGGTTTCTGTTCGGTGTCATTGCAAACTGCCATAAAATGATCAAATTGAGCGTTAGTAAGCTTAATCGAAGCTTCATTCTCCAATATCTTAGGAGCGTCTTCCCGAATAAGAGCAGAAATGTATTCAGTCACCGAAGCGCCACGCGCGGCAGAAGCTCTTTCCGCTAGCTGTTTTACATTATGGTCGACTCGCATATCAATACGTTCACGCCGAATTACTTGTTGTGCCATGTTTACCACCTTATAACAAACGTACGGAGTATTGCCGTACATGCAAGTGTATACAATGTTAAAGAATTAGATAATAAAAATATTTTTGGATGCCTATTAAATATACTTATAGAGGATTAATACGATTGTGAAGATAAAACGCCACACTAAGCATGCACGTTTAGTATTTAGGCGTAAAAACATGCCCAATTGTTGAGTTTGTTTGGCTAACTCAGCCATGAAATATACAGACTTAACAAAACTAACTATAGAAAGATATATGCTAATGAGTTTTAGTGTCACACTCCCGTTTTTCTAGCCATGTTCAAGCGGTAGAAAAATCGGTTCTATAGCAATAATTGAAGTGGCTGTAGCTTTTCTATTTACTTAAACAGACCACATCAGCTGATCAATGTTTACTAACGAATTTTTGTTAATACGGGTACCAAGCCGGGTAAAGTATACCCGTCGCGATCAATGTATTTACTACTTACCAGTTGCAGTGAATTCATCCAGTTATCATCGGTTATCGCATAATTAGGTCCCGCATCCCAAACAATGCTTACATCCATCTCTTGATAATAGTAACTTGTAAAATTACCTAGTATTATAGTTTTAATTTGAACTGTACCATCGTCCTGTAATGACTTACTCTTAATCATTTGTACATTCTGATTAGGTGTCATCAGCACAACATCAGGTGCATACAGGGTATTAAAATCAGCCTGTATGTAACTAAATACGTACTCAACACCCGTTATGTTAGCGCCACCTGCTGTTGTTTCATCCAGTCGCACCAGTACCTGTGGCTCAGGCTCAAGCGCACTTACCATGTCATAATAAGGCGAAGTCGCTCTATTTAAAGAATTGGGTGAACCCTCACCCTCAAGTATTTTAATAGGCATAGCCGTGATATTTCCATGCCCCCAGTTGTTAGGCGCAATGATTTCTGGTGCAGTTATATTTAAGCTTGCGTCACCTACCGCTAAAGGTAAATTAGTTGAAGTCACAGGATCGATTAAGTCAATTAACGCCATCCATTGGCCCTGCATACGACCTGAACTTGCTTCAATACTGCCACCCACTTTCTGACGTGTAGCATAATAACTGGTTGGATCGCTATAAACCCGAAACAGCTTTCTCAGTTTTGCAGTATGAATCTGGCCTAATGCATCTGTAATTTGAACAGTGACATTTTCCTTTTTGATCATACCTGATGGAGCAAAGTTCGTCCCCCCCAAAGACAGGGTAATGGTGTCGCCACTGCGTGCATAGTTAGACAGAGGCTGCATACTGACGCAGCCACTAAACAACAAGGCCGTTAGGCCAAGTGCGATTGTTTTTAATATTTCTTTTTTAAGCATTTTTTATATCCCGTTTATATCTATATAAATTCAGATAACTTTTTTATTATTGTTTATGTTTGTTGGAAAATGAATTCGTGTTTTTAGTTTTAAAAGAAAATCTTTATAGTCATATCAATTAATGTTTGGGTTTTCCTCGCCCACGATTTTCAATCCTGTAACCCACTCGTATTTCTATTTCATCTATAAATCGATCATTACCCGTTAACTGATTACGTAGCCAGGCCGATCTAAATAAATTCAATTCTTTATTAGATACACCCTGATTAAGATACGTTTTATATCGTTCAATTCGATCATTGTCATCAACGGCTAAACTCAAATAACATGGGTCAATATCCAGCATTAATGGTTTTGCCAAGCCTACACGTTCAGAATAACTCGACCATTTATATAGACTAGGCCCAGTTACCATATTTGCACGTACTGGATTCATCTCTACATATCGGCAACACGCCAACAAATAATTATCTCGTTGTATTGGGCTCGCCTTAAAACGACTTTCCCACAGTGAACCTGTACGTCTTTCCTGTTTATTCACATAAGCCGTTTGCCTACCTGCCAACCGCTTCATTAACTCAGAAACCGATCGCTCATCTTCAGCAGGCTCAACAATAAGATGAATGTGATTAGTCATTAAACACCAAGCATATAATTTAATACCGAGTTTTGTTTTCCATTCCTGAAGATTATTCAAATAAAAACAATAATCCTCATCCGCAACAAACACCGCTTTTCGATTATGTCCACGCTGCACAATATGATGCGGACAATACGGCACCAATACTCTCGCCTTCCTTGGCATATTTTTCTCCTAGGGACTGATCTTTTTTAGCCGTTTAAAATAGATCTGTCCCCTTTAGTTCCCTTTTGTTTTTTTTTAGCTTTTTTTAATTTCGATCCATATTTAAATCTTGCATATATTTAATATTACCAGTTCCAAAGGCCTTATACTGCAATCCAATAAAAGGTATAGCAGTACCCATAGTAATAGCTGAATCCCAACCATTTCCAGCTATCCCTAAAGACCTTGCAAATTTACCAATTATACTGTCATGAGTAATAGAACCAGCATTAAACCCTGGTACGTATTTCCCCAAAAAAGTAAACCCAGCAGAATTTTCACCTCTCCAACTATCTAAACCATTTAAATATTTACCAAACCCCAATCGGACTACCTCATCTATATTTTGACCTACAAGTAAGGGGTTACTAGAAGTTACGCCATTGCCTATATTTGTTGCAGAAGTGTTCCGCACATCAACACTAACACCAGCTTCTACCATTTCATTATAACTACGACTACCTATAGCAGGCTTAACTGTTGAACCTTCAGTCGCAGTATTTGTTGTAGTATTAAAACCAGACAAACTATCCAACCCATACTTCAAAGATTGCGCCGCAATAGAAAGCGCCGCACCTTTTTTACATGAACCACCAGATGCTGCAGCCCCTGCACAACCGACAGCTCCATGCGCAAGTATTTTAATAGAAGCGTCACTAAAACTTAATCCTTTAAATTTTGTACCAATTTTTCCTGTAGCCCAAGCCGATGCACCAGCAATAGTCGCAGCCTTTACCACATCACTAAAACTTCCCCCACTAATATCAGTAAGATAAGCAGCAAACGCTGCTGAGCCACCCGCCCCACCGTAAACTGTTGACGCGATTTGTCCTGCTACCCGAGCCCATTCATATTTCAAAAACAATCGTTTAACAGGCTTCGAGTACATAATTGCAGCACTTATTGTATTCCCAGCCCCAAGTGTTAATACAGCTCCAGCAGCCTTCAACGCCTTCCGCAATTTCTTAGAACTAAACCCACTAGGATCCGTATAACTCATCGGATTATTCAACACATAAGAGTAGCGGTTATAACTCTGTATATTCTTCGCAAACTGAACAATCGGATCGGCACTCAAAAAGCGACCCAACTCAGGGTCATACACGCGGCCATTCATATGAATTAAACCCAGTTTATCCAGATGCTCATGCCCGGTATAACCACGGGGGATAGCACTAATCATACTGCTGATTTGTGACTCTCCTAGCACCGCACGACGTCGCCCAAAGGCATCGTAATCGAGTTGCGCTTTTACTGCACCGGTGTTGTCTGATACAGCTATCAAAGACCCCTGATTATCTCGATGGAAATATTCCGTTTTATTGCTTGCTCCTTGCACCGTATATTGCGCAATAGTTTCACCACCGGCTTTTATATAGTGTTTATATTTAATCACACCATTTTGTGTGAACTTTTCAAACGCACCGCCAATATAAATTGTTCTGCTGTTTTTTGTGCTATCCGTTAAGTCTTTATTTTCGTGTTTATAACGTGCACGACTCGGCCCATAATTGAATTTTGATTGCGCCTGACTGTTAGTAATGGTTTGGGGTTTGTTAAACGTTGTCCAGGCGACTGAACGATCACCACTGCTTAGTATGCTGCCGTTATTGTTGTAGTTGTAATTCACACCATTGGCTTTACTGACGGCATGAGGTCTTGCGCTGCCGTATTCGTAACCCGTAACAGCGGATTTAGTTCGAATATTGCCGAGTACATCGTAGCTAAAATTTTGATCGACCATGCTATTAATGCTGACATTGGTGAGACGATTCAAGGTGTCATAACTAAAGGTTTCTTCCAGCTTTTGTGTGCTGCCACTGCGTTGACTATCGCGGTAAACCAGATTGCCTAATGAATCGTACTGGTAGTTAACGTTATACACATTGCCACTGTAACCAAAGTTTAACCAGGTTAGGCGACCGGCTATATCATAACTACGCCATTGTTCTACACCGTTACCCAATGTGGCTATGCGCACCCCGCCCCTGACATCGCGGTTTTTAGCCTGCCAGTAAGTCACGCTGCCGTCTTCTCTTTGCACGGTATTCAATGCACCGTTTTCATAGGCGTATTTAAGTTTTAAACGTGTACCGCTTGAGGTCTCTGGGTAGCTGACCACTTCAGGGCGATGGAAGCGATCGTATTCTGTTTGAGTAGAATAAAGTGCACCGTCTATTAATGTGGTGGTTAAATCGGCCAACCCTAATGTTGCGGTATAGGTTTGATATTGACGGTAGGTTTCTGTGCCGCCTTTAGTCATATACACCGTATCGAGTTTACCTATGGCCATGGTGTTCGGTGTATTACCACCGAACAGGTCATCATTATAATCCCAGTATGTTTTTGTGCCGTCATGATCGGTGCGCTGCACCATGCGCCCCATGCGATCGTAAACCATGGTGGTGGTTTGCAATAGCGCATCGGTTTGACTGCGTAGCTTACTGCTTAAATCATAAACGTAAGTCCAGCTGCCCATATTGGGATCAACCATGGATGTTTTACGTCCGAAGTTATCATAACCAATCGTAATAACCGTGCCTTTGGCATTGGCAATAGCGCCCGCCGCGTTTAAGCTCGGCATCAGGGTTTTGATTTTATTGCCCTGCGCATCGTATTCGTAATACAGAACATTGCCGTCGTTGTCGGTATTTTGTAATACCTGGCCGATAACATTTTTAACTTCAACTGCTGTCTGTGTACTGCCCACACCGGTCACTGAATTATTTACATTTTTAATAGTCCTAATGGTGAAACCATTTGTGCTGCTTGTAAAACCATCATAAATAATTTGCGTGGCGCCCTCACCGGGGATACTGACATAGGTGGGACGACCTAAGGTATCGTAGCTTGTTGTGGTTGGGTTTTTATTTGATGTATCGTGACTGTAATAGGCTTGAGTGGATGCCACCACACGACCTAAATTATCGTAGGCGGTATCCATGTAAATAACTTTGCCATCATAACTGGTGGTGCGTTTACGAATTTCACGACCCAGTTTGTCATAAAACACTTTAACATCGGGAATGTAACTTTCCGCTGAAGCCGAGCCACCGAATGCTTGTGTGGTGACAATATACTTAGCCACTTGCGCCTGCACACTGCCATTAATAGCCGGCATGGTACAATTTTGTGTACACCAATCTTTACTGGTAACGGTTTTATTACCACCGGGTAAACGGGTTTCGGTTAGTTCCCCTAAATTATTATAAATATACGTGGTAACTAAACCATTGGCATCTTGTTTAGCCAAAGGCGCACCCCATCTAAAATCAAAAGCAGTGATTTTTGCGCTATGCCCCATTTCATTGGTAATGGTTTCTGCGTACTGGCCTGTGCTGTTATAACGGGTACTGGCGACTCGTGTTGCGATATCGGAGGCTGAAATGGTAGTAGTATTAATATGCCCAAATAGGTCATAGGTGTAGGCTTTGGTTAAACCCGCCTGGCCATTTACGCTGCCGGATTCCGATTGTAATTTGCCTGTTGAAAAATACGCATAATTGGTAATCACCGTGGGTGATGTACCTTGTGCCCCTGTTTTATACACAGAGCTTTGAGTGACTAAGCCTTTTTCATGCCAGAGCGATGAGGCCTTTTTAGCGTAGACATTATTTACATAGCTCGTGTAGGTAGAATTGGCCACGCCATTTCGTTTTGTTTGTGTGGTTGAAGTTTCCACATCGCCGTATTCATTGAGAATAGATGTAGTGGTGTTAGTAGTTAGGTAACTGCCATCAATATCGTTATTTGTAATCACTACTGGTGATACAAAAGGAATAGGCCTGCCTTTGTCTGACAAACGTGTTTGCGGTGTGTTTATTTTAGTCGATATTATTTTCCCATTCAGAGTTTGAGTTTCCGATGCAACCATACCGGTATACGGAAAATCCTGGCGATAAGTTACTTTTGAAACCAGACCGGTTTGGGTGTTGTTGGATTCGGTCCAGCCAAAACCTAATTGGCCACGACCGTGTAAATTTACTTTAGCTTCGCCGTATTTATAAGTAATGCGGGTTGTGCCGCTTAGACCGTCGGTGGTGGACTGTTCTGAAACCACATATTGCGGGTATTGAATATCCTGATCTGGAAAACTGGCACCTGTGCCTTTTGTATAAACACTGTTATCGGTTAGTGGCTTATGTTGTATATTTCTTATAATGCCAGCGCCGTTATCTATAGAGATTATTCTAGATGACATAGCTTTTGCTGTAGCGGCATATATGTAGGTTCTATCTTTTGGCATCCATACTCGATCAATACTGCCGTCACCATTAATATCCCCATAGGTAGTACGTGCACCCAGTTCAGAATTGGTTGTATTAGCGCCTCCCCCGGTATTGCTGGCTAAATATTGCTGGGGTGTTAAAAATTTTGTTCCATCGGAAAGTGCGACCCATAAATCATACCTACCATCTGGCACCCATACTTTGTCACTAAGCCCATCAGCATTAACATCAAAATAAGTTTCAGAAACGCCACTCCATGAATAAGCAGGCACTCCACCTGCACCAGCATTTAACCAGGGGCTTGGTGTTTCAAACGAAGTTCCGTTAGAAAGAGCAACCCAAATGTCATATCGTCCATTTGGACGCCACACATAGTCCAGTAAACCATCACCATTAACATCAACTGAACGCTTATTTAACCCCCCCCAAGATGATATAGCCACACCACCAGCATCACTGGCTGACAGCCACTGCGTGGGCTTTTTAAATTTATTACCCTCTGAAATGGCAACCCATATATTTGGCGTACTCGCAGGTATCCAGGCTCTATCTGTCATTCCATCGCCATTAATGTCTAAATAAAACCAGTAATTTCCATTATCCGAAGTTACATGAACACCAATATCTGCTCTACTTGCCCACTTAGTTGGGGTCTGAAATTTGGTGCCATCAGATAATGCAACCCAAATTTCAGTCCTGCCATTTGGGGCCCAAACTCTATCTACACGGCCATCACCATCCATATCAGCATAGGTTTCATCCAATCGCGCCCATGATTCAACAGGTACGCCACCAGAATTAGCAGCTAACCACATTTGAGGTGTGGCAAAAGAGGAACCCGTAGAAAGCGCCACCCAAATATCGGCTCTATATTTGGGTATCCACACACGATCTGCTTTACCATCACCATTAACATCAACCATCACTCCATTTGCAATAGTTGAATAATTCAAGATACCTGGTGCTGCATTTGGGCTAAGCCACATTGTTGGCGTATCAAAAGTGGCGGAGGTACCTGAACCACCTAAAGACTTAGCTACCCATAATTCACCATCTCTGTACGCTGGCATCCAGATTCGATCTGGTAAGCCATCGCCTGTCACATCCGCTAAATACTCTTTTTTGCCACTAAATGAATATGATGGTCCACCACCAGCAGCATTTGAGCCAAGTATTTGAGTAGGCGTATTAAAACCTGGTGACTGTGATTCCCATTGCGCAGTTAACGCGGGTAGACATTGGCTGCCATTACATTTCTGAATGTTTTTCAATTTCGATGGATTAGTCGATGATGCAACATAGTAAGTGAAATTATATGTACTAACTGGTGTTGCTGAACTTGAATGATTAACATTTATTTTTTGTAATCGTTTTAACTGACTCTCTTTACTCCCACCTTTAAAACCTACTTTAATATCTAAACGAGGCTCATAAACAAAATTCACAGATGCATAGGGTGCTAAGCCTGTTAAGGTATTACCTGTGTAATCAATCGACGTAATTCTGTATGAACCATTGGCATTATCTTCTTCATAGGTATAAGTATAATAATTGTTATATTGATCGGTTACACGATTTATAGCCCACACTCTTATTGCTGATTTACCCTGAGCCTCTATACTTGAATCTGTTGTAAAACCATACTGAGAAGTCGTGCCATCTTTTGAATAAACGGTAAATTGATTGCTGGAATAAATAACTTTTATTGCATTACCCGTTTCAGCTCTGTATTCATTACTGCCCACATTTATTAATCTTTGACCATCAAGGCAGAATGCATCCGTTGCTGTGTAATCAACACCATGGATAATATTGTCTTGCGCTAATGTTTTGGGGCAACGTGTGATCGCAGATAAACCCGCCATTGACCAGCCCATACCAATCAAGCCATTACCTGCCTGGCTGTCATAACCAACCGCCAGTTGAGGTTGCATACCCGCTGTACCTGGTGGAACATCAATGCCTACGGAATAATTAGCTGCACCTGATGGCGAGACTGAAAACTGACCACCAATGCTACCGACCACAGTTGTTGTTGATCCTGTGGTATCCGAAGGCGCGGAATAGGCAGGCACTAAATCTGAGCTGACTATTTTGCCTGATGCATCATATTGAACATTAAGCACATTTTTGTTGACGTCGTAATAGATGATCGAAACATTGCCATTGGCATCAACGGTTTCCTGAAAATAGGTTGCTCCCACAAGAAATGCATCTTCAGAACAACCATTACCCGGTAGGCACAAAATAAATGTTGATGGCAATGATTCTTGTGCAAGCACAGCATTTTGTAAAACGATGATATCTGCGATATCAATAATGCCATCAGGTGCACCCTTAGGTGCCACATCAGCTGAGATAAACTCTTCGGGTGAAGGCGTTATGCCTCCTAGTACAAATTGTTGCAACACAATAATATCTGCAACATCAAATTGACCGTCAGGCGCGCCTCTTGGGGCCACATCGCCTGGCAAGGCGTGAGATGTAATTGAAAAAGAAAATAAAATACACAGAAAAACTAATTGTCCTAAACGATTTTTCATAATTCACCCTAATTAATCTTTTTATTATATTTTTTAAATACTACTACATTTTTTGTTATAGCCTGACTCATCTTTACTCTAACGACACTGCGTAATCTGCTGCCGTTGGCGCGAACTCGCAACTATCACGCCACTTAAATCATAGATTTTTTCAGATACTACGCTGGAACCTGGATCTGTCATGTACAAATTATTTATATCAAATATTTTTTTAACAATCGAGAAATGTGTTTGACTATGCATCTAGTCAAAAATCATTATTCCATAATAAAATTTCCTGATTTTTATCATTTGAATACTATCCATCCCTAGTTATTGTACGAGCCCAAGTGAGTACTAAGTTATATTAGTTACTTTGTATTAATGCACCTGAATAAATTGAGGAGCCATTTCAGATACGTTTAATTAAAATCACGATACGACATTAGTTTTTGAATATTAGCAATATCCAACCTATCTCGAATACTATTAATTACTACTACTTAGTGTATGCGTAACACCTGAAATTTTTTGACCATTATTATCGAATCCTTGAAGCGATACAAATGAGAGAGCATTTACCGCACCGCCCGTAATATAGAATTTATAATCATTTATATTGTCAATAACGCCTTTTTTAGATTCAGTCATTATGATTCTTACCTGTGAGCCATCATCTGACCATTGTAGATTTTTCCTGTACCCCAAAGGATTAACTACAAATATTTGTCCAATTAAACCTGTTGGCGTGTCTGGAGCATACTCGAATAGTAACTCCACTCCTGCGGGTATAGTCTCAGATTGTAACCGAACAGTTGCATGATCTACTCTTGCCAATGAATCAAACATCACTGCATCTACATTTACTCCATAGGAATCAGTGAGAAAAGTATTTGATATGCCAACACCTTCAATAATATCCAGGGTAGCGCTGTGAGTTGAACCAAGTCCATTTGTAATCTCTATTTGAGTAAGCCCAACTGGCAAGTTGCTGGGCAAGTCTAAAAACACAGATGTTTGAAACCAATCATTATCCTTATTAGCTGTGTTAAATGTCGTGTTAGCATAAGTTTGAGCAGAGGGCGTCAGATTCACCTTAAGTTCTTTTGACATTTTCATACTTGAAATAGGGTCTGGGTATAAATTAATTATGCCTCGAATTGCAGGGTCATCTGCAGACAACTCAATTGGCGCACCAGATGAAGGGGTTATTGTTATAGATATGTTGTCCTTATTAAAATCAGGCTTCATTCCGGCAGCTATTGCGACAGTATCTCCAGCTCTTGCATACTCATGAAAAGTCCTTAATCCTCCGCACGCACTTAATGACAGAGTGATAACCAATGCAATTAGAATTTGAACCGCTTCTCTTGCCTTATTATTGAGTAATCCCATTATTTCCCCTTGTGAAAAAAATCAACACTTTATAAAAAAGTTATTCTTATGAGTAGCATTTTTAAATAAAATCAGAAATATAATTCCCGTAAAAAATTGATCCATGACATACTCGTTATCATGACAAAACTTAATGCTGTTTATTGCATTAGAGGGGGGGGGTATTAGTAAACGACGTAACGTGACAAAACTCTAACTTCCCTGTTTATAATTATATTTTTTATTGATACTAAAATGATTCAGTATTTATTGCAACATTATTTAATATAAGAAAATATAGCTAAGTAATAAGCTTATTTAAATTCAGATTTAACTGAATGCTGTATAGCGTTAAAACATAACTATCCAGGTAGCAACACCGCGTCTTTCCCCTGCTTGCCTAAACGATTGTAAAGATCTCTAAGTGCCATATTTTCTGTCGCAAATATATTTTCAGCATGAAGCTCATCAAACAAGCCTGTATTACGCATCACATCCAGTATCTGTTTTTTCAAACCACTGAATACCAGCGTAATGCCATTCGATTCAAAACGCTGTACCAGATGGTGCAGCACTTCTTCACCGGAGGCATCCAGCTGATTAATCCCATCGCCCACTACCAAAATATACTTAGCATCTGGATGTTCACTCACTGCTTCCAACAGGGTATCTTCAAAGAAAGCCACATTAGCAAAGTACAAAGAACCATCAAAACGCAAAGCAATAATATTTTCATCTGTTTTCAAATCTGGGTTCACACGTACATCACGCAAGGTACCATCTCTATAACGACCTAAAATTGCAACGCGAGGCTTCATAGAGCGATACAGAAATAAACCAATTGCCAAACCGCCACCAATTAAAATGCCCTGTTCAAGATCTGGTGCAAAGCCCAGTGTGCACACAAAGGTTGCAAGCGATGCAATACCATCATGCTTATTGGTGTGCCATGCATGTTTCATTTCTCTGAAATTAATCAGGCCAAATACAGCCATCATAATAACCGCAGCCAATACCGCTTTAGGTAGATGGTATAAAAGTGGCGTTAGAAATAACAAGGTAATGACGACGAACATTGCGGTAATAACCGATGAAAAACCCGTTCGTGCACCGGCATCTAAATTAACGGCGGAACGCGAAAACGAACCACTCGCTGGATAGGCCTGAGTAAAGCTGCCCACAATATTACCCAGCCCCTGACCAATTAATTCCTGATTGGCGTCTATCTTATCTCTGGTTTTAGCCGCCATCGCTTTAGCAATAGAGATTGCTTCCATAAAACCAACCAGCGAAATAATCATCCCATTGACCACAAGATAACCTAAATTAGCCATTTCTATACCCGGCATTTCAATGCTGGGTAAGCCATGTGGAATTTCACCAACAACCGCACCGCCTAATTGCTCAAAACCAATGGCATAACTAATAAGCGTAGCGCCAGCGACAGCGACTAAAACACCGGGCAATTTGGGGGTATATTTTTTCATCAGCAACATCACGGCGAATGCCCCCATCCCCATAATAAAGGTTGCCCAATGTATATCCGTTATTTGCTGCAACACCCCCCAAATACGTACCGTTAAAAAGTGATCACTGGATGCACCCGGCATGGCAACGCCTAAAATTTTAGATAACTGAGATAAACCAATCACCAGGGCTGCAGCATTGGTGAAGCCGACTATGACTGGATGGGATAAGAAATTAACAATAAAGCCTAATTTAAAGACACCTAAACTAAACTGAAACACACCCACAATTAAGGTTAAAAAGGTTGCCAGGGCGATGTATTGCCCAAGTAGTTCAGGATTTTCCACCGCCGTCCCACCGAGCAAGGCAGCCACTGTGGTCGCCGTCATAATAGACACCACCGCCACCGGCCCTGTACCTAATTGCTTGGATGACCCCCAGAGTGCGGCAACCATCACCGGCATAAACGCTATATATAAGCCAAAATAGGCCGGCAACCCTGCCAGATTTGCATACGCCATAGACTGTGGAATAAGTACTAGTGCAACGGTTAATCCTGCAATAAAATCTGCCCTAAATATAGCCGGGTCACGTAACAGATGAATCCATTCCAGAAATGGAAAAATTTTATGAATTAGCTTTTTATCTTTTTTCATTCATGCCCCATTTTTTCAGTATTCAATCTCAGGCCCCAATACTCATTAACCCCGTTTTAACGATGAGATCAGCAACAGAAAGATTTATAATTTTATAGCATATAATCAGGGCCGACGCCCTAAGTTGACGCACGCTCTAAAACACGACAATACCTTCAGGAGTGAACGATGACAAAACGATATAGTTTTACCAAAGAACTTAAACTAATTAAATGTTCTCTTAATATATCGATGAATTTATATTTTGAGCAAAAAATATAAGTCATCGAATAAAATATTATAATTGTATGACGCACACAAAAAAGCCCCCTCTGCTTTTAGCAGAGAGGGCTTTATAAGAACGATTAAGCGTTTGCGCTTAAACGAGCCGTAATTGCATCAATAACAGACTGACTAGTTGTCGCATCTACTGATACTAGATTGCCTTCTTTTTCATAGAAACCAACTAATGGTGCTGTTTGTTCGTTGAATACATCTAAACGATTACTGATTGCTTCTTCGGTTTCATCATCACGTTGTACAACTGGGCCACCACATTTGTCGCATACGCCTTCTACTTTTGGTGGGTTAGATTTAACGTTGTAAATTTCGCCACAATCCGTACAGGTACGACGTGTTGTTAAACGATCAAGAATCACATCACGGCCTACTTGAATGTCTACAACCATATCTAGTTGTTCACCCATATTAGCCAGCATTACTTTTAATGCTTCTGCTTGAGGGATAGTCCGTGGAAAACCATCCAGCAAGTAGCCAGCTTTGCAATCGTCTTCTTTTAAACGCTCAGACATAATGCCCATGATTAAATCATCGGATACTAAATCACCCGCTTTCATTGCTGCTTGTGCCTGCTTGCCTAGTTCCGTACCGGCGGCAACTGCTGCACGTAAAATGTCGCCGGTTGAAATTTGAACTGAACCGTCCATTTTAGTTAGTAATTTAGCAACAGTACCTTTACCAGCGCCTGGTGCGCCTAATAGAATAAGTTTCATTGGTGTTCCTCTATATGATCATATTGGGTTGATCGTTATTATTACGGATAAGGCCTTGCGCATTACCCGCAGATATATTTGTACGTCATCATATACCGGATTGACGATGAACTTGGACTGAAAGTCTTTATTCCACCATAAATTAAATTAAGGTGTAAATTGTGGTTATTTGAGAAGGGGCTCTGCTGGCGGGCTGTGCATGAGCTCGGCCATTGAATTCGCTAACGCCTGCTTTTTGGCTCGGCTGAGTTTGCGAATTTCGTACTCTCTGCAGCCCGCATCAGAGCGGGATTCGCACAGCTCAAAGTACACCATGCTGAGCGGCCGCCTGGCACGGGTGTACTTCGCCGCTTTTTTGTCATCATGATTATGCTCATGCAGGCGACGTTTTGGCTCTGTGGTGATGCCGGTATAAAAGGTGTTATCGGCGCAATTCAGGAGGTAAACATACCAGGCCATGGTTACGCCCTGGAGACATATTCCTGAGTTTCGGTATTGACCTTAATCGCTTCACCCGGTGTGAGGTACTCCGGCACTTGTACGACTAAACCAGTAGTTAAGGTAGCAGGCTTGGTACGTGAAGAAGACGATGCGGCCTTCATCGCGGGCGATGTATCATCAATAGTAAGTACGACCGTCGCGGGCAATTCAATGCCCATCACCTGATCCTCGACTACTAAGGCCTGAATACCCTCCATGCCCTCTGTTATGAACGGCAGTTCATCTTGCATGTCATCGTCATCGACGGTGTATTGCTCGTAGCTCTGTGAATCCATAAACACCCAGGCATCACCCTCACGGAACAGCGGCTGGGCATTTTGGCGTGACACATCGATGATATCGACGTTTTCATCGCCTTTAAAGGCATGTTCAAACTTCTGTTTGGTGACTAATACCTTGCCCTTTAACTTGTACAGGGTGTTGCCACTACGCGAACAGGCCGTTTGTACGTGCAGGCTCTTAATGACTACATTTTGACCATTGTGGTGAATAAACATACCGCGCTTTATTTCATTAGCCTTCATTGCAAAACCTGATTATTACTCTGTTTAATTGTCGCGTATAATAGCTGGATTTTGAAGCTAGGTGAAACTGTGTCTGAATTTGTTGCTGGACAGCGCTGGATTAACGATGCCGAACTGATGTTAGGTTTGGGCATTGTGTTAGAAGTAGAACATCGCACGATAAGTATTTTATTCCATGCCACCGGCGAGACCCGCACCTACGCGAAGACCAGCGCTCCCCTGACGCGCATTTTCTTTAATGCTGGCGATAGCATTATTGATATCTACAAGCGCAAATTACTTATTTTAGATGTAGTTGAAGATGGCGGCCTAATTACCTATGTGGTGGAAAATGAATCCGGTGAAACAGAATTACTGGAAGAGCGCGATCTCGACACTTCCATTCAACTAAACAAACCACTGGAACGCCTTACCAGTGGGCAAGTTGATAAAGACAAATGGTTTACTCTGCGTTATGAAACCTGGCAAAACCAGCTTAAAAACTACAACAGCGGTATTACCGGCTTAACTGGTGCCCGCGCCAATTTAATTCCACACCAGTTATACATTGCCAATGAAGTTGCCAGCCGTTATGCGCCGCGCGTATTACTCGCTGATGAAGTGGGTTTAGGTAAAACCATTGAAGCCGGTTTAATTTTGCACCAACAACTCAGCACTGGGCGTGCCAACCGCGTACTTATTATTGTACCTGAGCCCTTAATACACCAATGGCTGGTAGAGTTGCTACGCCGCTTTAATATGTTTTTTAGTATATTTGACGAGGAACGCTGCGAAGCGATTATAGAAAGCACCGATTTTGCGAATCCGTTTTCTGCCGAACAACAAATACTCTGTAGCTTAAATTTATTTACCGATAACCCCGAGCGTTTCCAGCAGGTAATTGATGCGGAGTGGGATTTACTGATTATCGATGAAGCGCATCACCTTGCATGGAGCACCGAGCACGTAAGTGCAGAATACACCTTAGTAGAACAATTGGCCAGGCGCAGTAAAGGCCTTTTATTATTGACTGCAACACCTGAACAATTTGGTAAAGAGAGCCATTTTGCTCGTTTACGTTTGCTCGATCCTGATCGTTTTAATGATTACGAAAGTTTTGTACAGCAGGAAAATCAGTATCAGGATATTGCTGATCTTATTGAAGCGATTAATGCGGATAAACCGCTATCAGATGCATTACTCGCCAAACTGAATTCACTTGAAAGTAATGTTGATGTGGAATTATTACAATCAGGTAAATTAGGCACAAAACAAAAAACAGATTTAGTTCATCACCTGCTCGATTGCCACGGTACTGGTCGCGTACTGTTTAGAAACACACGAGCGGCTATACAGGGTTTCCCAGAAAGAAAGGTTTTATCTTACCCATTAACTTTACCGAAAGAATACCAGGCCGCCTTTGAAAAGCACGCTGAACACAGTAGTGAAGTTATAAAACAACTACAACCAGAGGAGCTGGTTAATGCTTCAATTGACTGGACTAAATTTGATCCGCGGGTAAGCTGGTTAGTTGATTTAATGAACAAATTTGAAGCCGATAAAATATTATTAATTTGTCACTTTGCTGAAACGGCTACTTATCTTTCAAAAGCATTAAAAACACAATACGCAATAGCTTCATCTGTTTTCCATGAAAACTTAAGCATTGTCGATCGTGACAAACGCGCAGCTGATTTTGCCGATACAGAAACCGGCGTACAAATTTTAATGTGCTCAGAAATAGGCAGTGAAGGTAGAAACTTCCAGTTCTCCCATCATTTAGTGTTATTTGATCTGCCCTTAAACCCGGATTTATTAGAGCAGCGTATCGGCAGACTAGACCGTATTGGTCAACAAAATACCATACAGATACACACACCCTACTTTGAATCGACCATTCAGCAACGACTGTTCAATTGGTATCACAATGCACTGGATGCGTTTAATACCACCTGCCCGGCAGGTGCGCAAATTTTCTCGCAAAACAAACAGCAATTAATTGAGTTATTAGATACTACACACTGTACTGATGACGACTTTGAGTTCTTTATAGAAAAATGCCGCGTTGAATACGATGAACTTAATCACCTGATGCATGAAGGCCGCGATAAATTGCTTGAATACAGTTCATGCCGTAAAGATATCGCTAGCAAGTTACAAACAAAAATAGAAAACTTCGAAAAGCAATCTGAACTTAAACCGTTCATGATGAATTTATTTGATTGCTATGGTGTAAATGTTGAAGAACATAAAATCGGTAGTTATATCATCAGCCCTGCCGAACATATGATAAGCACATTCCCAGGCCTGCATGAAGATGGCATGACTATTACCTTCGATCGTGAAATAGCCCTTAGCCACGATGATATGCACTTTTTGAGCTGGGATCATCCAATGGTGCTTAATGGCATTGATATGTTATTGAGCAACGAGATGGGTAACACCTCTGTTTGTAGCATACGCTCACCTTCAATTCAGCCAGGGCAACTATTAATACAAGCCGTATATATATTAAATATTGAAATACCTGTTGAGTTCCAGAAACTGATTAATAGCCAACAATTGCAGGCACTCCCCCTGTTATTTACAGTCACAGAAACAGGTGAAGATATTAGCCAACAGTTCCGCGCGCAGAAACGTAAGCCGGTTGATAAAGCCATAGCCAAACAAATTGTTCAACTAAAAGAAAACGAAATTAAGACGGCTCTCACGGATATTTCAAAATCAATTGAAACGGATGCACCTGAATACTTAAGCAGCCACTATGCCAGTCAATTGATTATGTTAGAAAATGAAATTGACAGGTTAACCACACTTAAACTGGTAAACCCACAAGTACGTGACGAAGAAATAGAATTCTTCAGCACTCAACTTAAAGCCTATAAGCTAGCCCTGGAAAACCCTGTCAGTCGTCTAGATTCCATCCGCCTTTTAATAACAACCTAATATTCGCTAACGGACATATCTCAAAGGCTGCATACATTTTTTACAATGATATACAGTCTTTTTGTTCTGTACTTTATTATGTCGTGTAGTGCTTAATTGGTGGCTCATACAATCGCACACATAGCCGTGCCGACGCTGCTGTTTGAGTGGCAATAAGCTAATATCATATTTACTGGTTACATCCGCTGGCACACCAAACATCACCATAACAGACTTCCATTCTGCTCCATGAGGCTTCACCCGTTTCCATTTATGCATTGAATAAACCACATAATGGGCCACTTCATGTGCAACGGTATTGGTAATGGAATCTTCAAAATAACTGGAAAATATAATCTCGTTATAGCGTATATGTGCCTTCCCCTGACGAACAACAAACATGCCAGAGGATTTACCGGATAAATCAAAGCGGACATCAATGGACGCCAAGTTTATACTTAGGGACTTACATGCCGCTTGTATATAAGCATTAGTACTTTCAATCACCTGCTCTTTCTGTGTTTTACTTAAAGAAAACTGGGGCAATATCATATTCTAACAAACCAATTATAAGCGAGATGAGTAGGTGCTCTCGACTTGTGAAGACAATAGTGTATATTATCTTAATCGGGTATTACCAGGCTAGTTATGGATCATCTATTTATTGCACGTCAGCCGATTTACAACCGCACTCAAGCGGTTATGGGGTATGAATTATTATATCGCAATGACCATATCAATAGAGCCAATATTACAGATGCTGATCAAGCCTCTTGCGAGACCATTCTCAATTCATTTATGCACATAGGCATTGATAATATTGTTGGCAGCACATTAGCCTTTATTAATTTGCCCCGTGAATTTATCGTAAATAATACTTTAACACCAATGTTCAAAGAACAGGCGGTATTAGAAATACTGGAAGATGTAGAACCCGATGACGATGTTATTGCCGGTATTAAACGGCTTAAATCGGAAGGCTATAAAATAGCACTGGATGACTTTGTTTATAGAGACGAGTTCATCCCTCTAATAGAACTATCTGACTTTATTAAAATAGATGTGAAAGCACTTAACCCCGATCAAATTGACAACCATCTAGCTTTGCTTAAACCATATGGTGCACAACTGCTTGCGGAAAAAGTAGAAACACACGAGATGTATAAATTTTGCTTTGATCGTGATTTTACATATTTTCAAGGATACTTTTTTTGCAGACCTGAAATGCTCAAGAAAAAGTCTCTACCCAGTAACAAGCTGGTTATTTTAAATTTAATTAGCAAATTACAAGATCCTGAAATAACGTCGGATGAGCTGGAAGGCTTGCTAGTTCAAGATATCACTTTATCTTATAAACTCCTTAGATATATTAACAGTGCTGCTTTTAGCTTAAGAAGTGAAGTTGACTCCATAAAAGATGCCATTATTTTATTGGGTATGAAAAATCTGAAGAACTGGGTTTCTTTAATTATGATGTCAAAAATCGTAGATAGAAAACCGCCTGAACTTATTGTTACTGGAATGATTCGAGGAAAAATGTGCGAGCTCATTGCACAAAAGCTTCACCCTGAAATCGCACATCAAATGTTTGTTATTGGTCTATTTTCTGTGCTTGATGCACTAATGGATCAACCACTCATTGAATTACTCGATACCGTTATTTTAAGTACACCGATAAAGCTTGCCTTATTAGACCAGTCTGGCCCACAAGGCGAAATATATAAATATGTACTGCAGTATGAAAAATGTAATTGGGATGAAATCAATAACTCTGGTGCAAATGCAGCTGAATATATACAGTCTTATTTAGCGGCTGTGCACTGGGCCGATGAGAGCATGAGGTCTCTGATTTTAAATAACTAATACCGACTAAATTAGGAATCGCCCCGCGCTCGCAACGGCTACGACAAAAACACCAATAGCGGTATTCACACCCACCAAAACACGAATTTGGGCCAACGCTTTACCGCCGTCCGGCCAACGCTGTTCCGTAACAGCTAACTTGAGTCGCTTAAAGGGGGAAAAAAACACATGCATGTAAACCAGTATCATAATGATACCCAGGCCATTCATTACATGCACGTATACAGGTGCAACACCAAAGCCACCCCAAACAGAGTACACCATTAAGTAGCCAGTAAGAGGCAGAAAAATAACCGATGCCCAAACAAATGGAAAGAAACGTTTAAATACACCCACCCACAATGTAAGCCTCAATGGGGGTTCTAATGCCTCACCCGCAGCGGGGCGCAAAAAATTATACGCAAAAAACATTCCACCCACCCAAATAACAGCTGACATAAGGTGTAATAAATTATATATAGTTAACATATTTTCGACCTGATTTTAAATGTAATGTTGTATGGCGGCACTTTAGAATAATTCACAAGATTTCATCCGTACTGAGTATTCTATAAGCATCCATCTGCGAACTTAATAATTGATAACCGGCAAAAACGAGCTCACCTTTATAGCGCTGGTGTTCGTTATTAGTAAACTCAAATTCATACGTGCGTACAAACTTCAGCTGATTATAAGAATTTTTGCCAATTGAAAATTTACGCTGATGCACTGAATCATCTAAAAACTGTACATTACTATTTTTACACATTTTTGCTGCAGTAGATCGTGCACTCTCAATTACTTTGCTAGAATCAAGCCAGAACCATGCGACAAGTGGCAAAGAAAAAATAATGAAAAGCTCTGTTAATTGCATAGTAAATAACTCATATGAAAACACCTGATAAAAAACAACATTATTATACGGCCTTATTTTGTGAAGAAAACATCTGGAAATTGGTTGAAAGCAGTTTAACCAGTAATAGTATAATTCCCATTGATGCTCTATTTATAATTAATCCGTTTAATAGCATTGCTTTATTTGAACAAACTAAATCAATTGCTAAGCAAGCGGTTATCTGGGACTACCATGTGGTGCTTAGCGCCCTGCTGAATAAGCAGATAGTCATCTTCGATTTTGATAGCCGCTGCGAATTCCCATGTAATATTAATACCTACTTCGATAAAACATTTTCTAACTATAGCAAGCTACATAATCACTATAAGCCATTTCTAAAGCCTATTAAAGCGGCTAACTATTATCAGAATTTCACATCTGACCGTAGCCATATGAAAGGCATTATTCCTCAATCTGAATTTCCCAGCTACGATATAATCATGCCAAATAATGCTACTCACTTACTAACACTTGAAGCCTGTAGAACACTTAACTCTGAGAGTTCAAAAAGCGATATTCTAACACCCCATGAATACTTAGAACATTTGAATTCAACAACTAAACCTGATCTTTAACATTCCCTGGCTTGGTGTAAAGATCAATAATTGACTGCACGGGTAATATTGAATCTATCCCTTCTACACTTTTTCCTGCTTGCCAATAATCATTGTTATCTTGCGCCCCATTTAGTGATCGCTTAAGCGACCGTAATGACTTGAGCGCCAACAATGCGCGCATAAAGTGCTTAAATTTAGGATGGTTTAACAGCATTTTTTCAATTTTATTTGGCAGCAGTCCTTTACTCATTACATAGGCACTATTAATTATGGATACTGGCACACCGGTTATACGCTCTGAGAGCACGATATCACTAGCCCGCGCATTGATAATTGCTTGTTTATAAGCAATGCTTGCGTTGCATTCATCAGATGCAATGAACCGTGTGCCCATTTGCACTGCCTGATAGCCTTGTGTTAGTGCATCGTGGTAATCTTTTTCATCAGCTATGCCCCCTGCGCATACGATAGGCAGCTTGAAATCTTTTAAATCAATCAACAACTGCTCTTTATCAATACTCCCTGCATGACCACCTGCCTTGCTGTTTACGGCAATGAGCCCATCTACGCCAACATCTGTCGCTATATTCGCCCACTTTGGAGCGGTAACATCATGATAAACAAAAGCCCCTGCATCATGAGCCAGCTTAACCACCCAATCGGGCTTACCCATTGAGGTAATAAAGAATCGAACACCTTCCTCTAGCGCTGTATTTAACCAGCCTTCCATTTTAGAGCGATATTTGCGTGAGCTGCTCTCTATGAGCAGATTCATACCTACAGGCTTAGTGGTTAAGGACTGGATGTAGCGCAGTCCCTCAATAAATGAATAGCCATGGACATAGGTGAGTGAAATCGGTTGAATAATACCCAATGCACCAGCTTCCGATGCAGCTGCAATCAACTCCGGATTACTGCATGGGTACATTGGGCCACAAATAATGGGGTGCTCTACGCCGCTATGTTTTAAAAAGCTATTGTTGGTAGACATTAATTGTTCTCGGCCTCAGGTATGAACACTGTAGCCTGATAGGCTTATGCATTCAATGCATCGTGCTTATAATGCTATAATGCGAACCCGTAAATTTTAACGCGTCTAATATGCCGGAATTACCAGAACCATTTGACCCAAACGCTGCTAAAGAAGACATATTAAAATTAGCGGCATATCGGATGCCATCAGGAAAATATGCTGGCACACTTCTCATTGACCTACCTGAGCCCTATGTTGTTTGGTACCATTCTAAAGGATTTCCAGGTGGTGAATTAGGACGCATGTTAGGTATTCTGTATGAAATTAAGCTGAATGGACTTGAACCCTTATTTAAACCGCTGTTAAAAAAATAAACCTCATAATGCTTCAATCAATTACCTACAACCCGCCTGTTCACAATGACTTAGATGTTCTATGCAGGGATGAACATTTAATCATTGTAAACAAACCATCCGGTTTACTTTCGGTTCCCGGAAGAGGCATAGAAAAAAGTGACTGCCTACTTTCCAGGGTACAGCTTGAATACCCGAGCGCCGATATCGTTCATCGCTTAGATATGCCGACGTCAGGCATTATAATTTTTTCATTAACCAGTGAAGCTCAGAGGTCACTGAGTATGCTTTTAGAGAAAAAAAGCATACAAAAACAATATATCGCCAAAGTGTATGGTGAACTGGATTGTCATAAAGGCACTATTAATCTACCACTGATTGCTGACTGGCCTAATCGACCCAGGCAAAAAATTGATTTTATGAGTGGTAAACCATCTAAAACTGACTATGAACTAATTTCGACAGACATTAACTCTAACAGTTTAGTTAAATTACGACCTGTTACAGGAAGAAGTCATCAACTACGAGTGCATATGGCGGCATTAGGTAACCCAATTATTGGCGACACACTATACGGTAACGATGAATCCTGTAAAGCAAGTCCACGACTTCTTCTTCATGCAGAAAAAATTTCATTCACACACCCAATAACTAATATTGAAATTACTATAAATTGCCCTGCAGATTTTTTGTGAGATAAAATGATTTTATATTATGTACATGATCCAATGTGTAGTTGGTGCTGGGGCTTCAAACCTGTATTAAAGCAATTAGAAAGCAACTTGCCCGCTGAAATAAAAATAGAGTACCTATTAGGTGGGCTAGCACCTGATACAAACTTTCCCATCCCAGATAATATGAGGTCACAAATTAAATCGACCTGGCAGCGCATACAGGAAGTCATACCAGGCACTCAGTTTAATTATGATTTCTGGGATAGATGCACGCCAAAACGCTCTACATACCCATCATGTCGTGCTGTATTAGCGGCTGCCAAACAGAATCACAATAAATCATTTGAGATGCTGGCGGCTATTCAGGAAGCCTATTACTTACATGCGCTAAACCCTTCTGAAATATCGACTCTGCAAAATTTGGCCAAAAATATTGGTCTGAATATTAAAGCGTTTACTGGTGATATAGAGTCTAAAGAGATAAATATTAAGTTAATTGAAGAGATAAATATGGCTAGAAAAATGGGAGTAGATTCTTTTCCTTCTTTAGTTTTAAATAAAAGCGGTACATATTATCCAATCGCTCTAGATTACAATCACTCCGATATTATTCTGCATCACATCAAAAGTTTTATATAGTTATGTCAAAACAAGATCAATGGGACACATCGGTATTCCAATCATCACCCATACTTCATCAATTAACTGACTTAACTAAGTATTTTTCAGACTACGCTAGCTGGCCGACACTCAATGACTACCAGACTGTTTTTAAGCTAAAAAAAGTAGGGATAACACCCGTGGCACAATCCACAGTTATAGAAAGTTTTGAAGATCAATACGAGCCAAGGGTTTACTTAAAGAAAGAACTGCAAACACGCACTGAAAACTGGCATGATTTTTTTAATGCCATGATCTGGATGCGTTTCCCAAACACAAAAAAAACACTTAACTCACTCCACTTTAATACTGCAAGCAATAGAGAAATTGGTAGCAACCGCTCTACTCTTGAAAACCGCATTACGCAGTTTGATGAATGTGGCGCCGTTATCATCACATCTAACAAAACATTACTTGAACTAATAAGAAAGCATCAGTGGAAAGAATTATTCATTAAGCATAAAGATTCGTTTGAAAGTGAGATTAAATGCGTTGTTTTTGGTCACGCCATCTTTGAAAAAGCGTTAACACCTTATATAGGCATGACCTGCCATTGCTTATTAATTGAGGACAGTAAGCTACTTGAAGAGGCTCAAGAGGCAAACTATGCCAGCCTCGACCTATACCTGGCCGAGTTATGGGAACACACAATATCTACTAATATTGGCCGCTTTAATGCGTTTCCTGTACTGGGTATACCTGGCTATTGGTCAGATCAGTCAGATAGCTTCTACAAGAATGAACAATATTTTAGACCTAAATAGATGATATATATCAAATAGTTAAAGAATATATATAAAGTATATTATCACTATAATTAGGTAAATTTAAATGCCTAACGAGCCGTTCTATCTATATTCATAGTTGCTCTTAGGGCAAAGTAGGCTATAGTTACTCATAGCCCACTTCGTGAATTCAATCACATTAATCAAATGTTTGAATGATTAATATACATACCGTGGTTGGGCTGAATCTAAATGCAATCCACCAAATGTTAAAAGCACAGCAGAGCCCTTTTCTGCAAATATAAGTGCGCTAACAGCAATTGGCTTCCGGCCATTGGTGGACACTCTCCTCTAGCTAAGCGCACCTCATTACTCACTAGCAGGTTGTGCATATGAGCGCTGATAACAACGCATTTGATACGACTGTCAAACTGGCAGCTGATTACATCAATGACAAAGATTACCTATCCAGGGTAATAAACAGCTATGTAAAAAACTCATCCGAGAATGGTTCTACTGTGCGTGCGCCTGCCGCAGGTAAAAACTTTTTTAATCGAGATGATGTACTAACCGCTCTTACCAAGATACAACAAATATATAAATCTAAATATATTCCTGGTCAGCAGGTAAATATTAATACAGATGCATTCCAGACCACACTATTAAATAGTATGGCAAAGTTGAATAACGTTGCCGTACCAAAATCAATGAACCAAATAGATGGTAGAACCATAGATTTTGTAGAGATGATATTTGGTGCTTTTTTACGTGACCAGAACATATCTGATGCTATTAAGAGTTTATTATTAAAACTACAGATCCCTGTTATAAAAACCTCACTAATCGATAGTAAATTTTTTTATGACAATAAACATCCTGCGAGAACCCTGTTAAATACTATTGCACATCTTGGCATAGGCATTGAGGATGAAGACAATACCGTTTATCAAACTATCAGCCTTATTATTGACCAGCTATTACGCAGCTTTAATAAAAACATTGTAAGTTTTAGAACTGCCGCATCATCATTACAACGCCTAACAACAATCGAGCAAAAGAAACAAAAACAGAATGAAGATGTAACACGCAAACAAATTATTCAAGAGCATGCCCGGCAGCTAATACTTTCTGAGCTGCAGTACCATACAATGAATATACAATTACCAAAGCCGGTACAGCCACTACTTCTTAATAACTGGTCAACATATATGTTTTCCTGCTACTTACATTTTGGTAAAACCAGCTATGAGTGGCAAGAGTCTATTGATATTCTAAAAATAGTAACAAAATCACTTGCGACTATTACTAGCCATACAGAGTGGAACTCTTTAAAAAATAGCTATGAAGATATTGTAGATACTGTATACGAAAAGCTCAAAGGCACGAAGCAAAATCAGGAAAAGGCATTTATGGCCGTTTCTAACCTGACCAAACACTATGAAAATACTATTAACTCATCTGAATTTTTCGAAGAGAAATCACTTAAAGTAAAACAGGAAATTGAACTTGAAGACTCTATATACGCGGACAAAAGCAAAGATGAGCCTAGCCCAATAGAGCAACTAGAAAAAACCTCAGAAACTATAATATCAGAGCTACCCGCATACGTTAAACCCGGTGTTTGGTTCAAAATACACACCAGTGAAAACCAGGCTTCACGTCGCTTAAAACTATCCTTAATTACAATGGAAAATGCACGGATGATTTTTGTAGATAGAAAAGGCACTAAAATTATTGAAAAAGATGTAAACACGTTTTGTAATGAGTTACTAGAGGGAACATCTTATATGCTTGAAGACCACTCTGTATTTGATCATGCCCTTAGCCAGGTGATCGCTAATATTGCAGCTAATAACAAATAACATTATTAGGCACCCCAATATTGAGTCGCTATGCCCTGGCCTAAATCCGCAGTAACCAATCTTTCTCTTACCTCAAGCAGCTTAGATATAAGATTTTTTTCATGTTTAGCATATGCCTTTTCATCAGGCACTCTGTTAACGACAACACCTAACAATTCTGTAATAGCATTACCAATTGAATTTTGACTAATAGTAACGATTAAATCGCCGTCATCATTTCTATAGATAAGTTGCTTAAATGCGGGTTGCCAACGAATTGAATTCGCATATTTAGGGTCTGTTATACAATGTTCCCTAACCTTTTTAGCTGTCGCCAAAAAGTCATTGTTAAATAACAAAGTAGACTCAATCCTACCTGGGTAATAGGCATCTTTTGGCACTGGCGAGTTGCGTGATGATACCTGACAAAAAAATGTTCTATAAAAATCTATAAAGCCTTTAAGAATTTCATCATATTCTCTCCAGAAACGAATATTCTTAAGCGCATCTTTTCCACCCTGTATTTTCCAACTGGGTAAGCCTTGCGGATAACCCGTTAAAGCAAGGGTTGATTCGCCAATATCTATCGGCTTTAAAATTTCAAGATCAAGTTCAGACATGAATTCTTGATAGACATTACGCATATATGATTGAAAAAGACTATTTTGACCACCGTCTGTAAGATTAGGGTTATTTGGATCGGCAAACTCGGCCTGTTTTAGTTCTTTTTTATCAAATACAATAAAATGGTTGTGCAGCATACGGATACTGGGTACGCCTGGCGAAGTAAGCGGCCATGTTGCATCCAGGCTAGCCTCACCCGCTAAAACCAGATATTCACCAGGATCTGGATATGTTTCTAACATGTACTCAATAATGATCTGGTTCATTCTATTCCAGTCATGTTTAACCTGATCAGGCACCTGAGTTCTCCTTACAGGTCGACCCAATGGATTAAGTACAGATTTGGAGGTGTTATAAATAATTGATGTGTCGAACTCATTTGAGTGCCCTAAGGCCTTTCTATAGAGCAATAAACCTTCTGGATTTTCCAGTAAGCCATTGTTATTTACGAGATCATTAAGGTTTTCAGTACTATTAAAAAACTCATTTGGTGCCATACCCTCTGGGACATCTAATGGTATGGGTCGAAATGGCGTATTGATTTTACGAGGGCCAGCTTGCATGAGTTTTCCAAAAGTATTAACAAGCTAAAATATATCACGAGAAATTAATCTCCCGTATTAAGTATTTTTAATGTGCATATAAGGATATGTGGACTAGATTAAAAAAGGATTGTGCGCCCTTTCTTCACCAATAGTCGATTCAGCTCCATGTCCCGGTATAAAATGATATTCATCTTCAAGCGTTAGCAGCTTGTTTTTTATAGACGTTAATAGTTCTTCATGGTTACCACGAGGGAAATCTGTTCGCCCTATACTCCCATGAAACAACACATCGCCAACCCATAGCAACCTTCTTCCATCATGCTTAATAACAATATGCCCCGGTGTATGTCCAGGTGTATATAATATAGAGAATGTTTCATTACCTAATGTTAATACCGATGCTTCATTTAACCACAGATCAGGTAAGAATTTTTCGACTGTAGAAAAGCCGAACATCTCACATTGCTGTGGTATTGCATCAAGTAGAAACTTATCATCTATATGTGGGCCTGTTACAGGTATGCCCAAGCGCACTTTTAATTCTGCGCTAGCACCCACATGATCCAGGTGGCCATGGGTCAACCAAATCTGCTTTAAGTCTACATTTTTTTTCGCTACTGCTTTTAGCAGTAAATCAATATCACCGCCCGGATCAATCAAAGCCGCTTCATTAGTTTGATCACACCAAACTAATGAGCAGTTTTGCTGAAAGCTTGTAACGGGAATAACTTGATATTGCAACATGAGCTACATTCCATTACCAAATTTTTCTGTTTCTGTGGCACCGCTACTGCGAACTTGCTTTAAAGCAATCACATACTGCTTTAAGATATTCAGAGACCATTCTATTCTTTCTCTAAAGTACTCATCTGCTGAGACATTATTATCTTCAGGTTTGTCATTTAATACTTTTTCAACATTACGAATAATCATTTGCTCAGGAATATAACAAAGGCGACTATTTTTATAACTACTCATACGTAATTCAGCAACAGGATATGCACCACCATCAGCAGAAGACACTGCAACGATTTTAGCTGGCTTATGACCTAATTCATTTTTTCCAAAAATAAGGAAAAAGTTTTTTAAGCCTGCAGGTACTTGTCCATGCCATTCAGGTGTTACCACAACAAAACCATCAGATGAAGATAATAGTTCTCTTAAAGGTGCCAACAGTTTTGTCCATTTTTCATCGCCATTCCATATTCCTTCATCCCAAAGTGGCAATGGATTGTTTGCCAGATCTACAATTGGCGCCTCATCACAAATACCATTCAATAATACACTTTGATAATATTTAGCCACTTTGCTACTTTGCGAATTTTCTCTATGACTACCTGAAATAATACATATTTTCATTTTTAATCTCTTTTAATGGATTTATTCTTTTGTTATAAGTTGCATATTAAAAACATCATCTTTTAAAGAAACACTTATTTCAATTAATTTTGCATTACGCTTCATTAAATAAGCAGACAATACATCTATAATTTTAAAATCTTTTTTCTCAATGCTATGAATTAAGTCCATGGCTACATATTGTAGTCGTTGATAATCAGACGGCTGCGCAATAAAAGCATCACCTAATTGTACCCCGTTTTCCATGTGTAGATCCATTTCATCTAAATATCGCCTTAATCGGGCTGGCGCAGGTATGTCTTTATACGTATAAACTATCTGCTTATTTAAGGTAACGATAAAGCCATATGCCATAACATGTTTCCATCACTTGACAAAAAAAGGCCGACTATTACATCGACCTTTTTTTAATACATAATTTTATAATCAGTTAACAGATTTTAACTCATGCTCCCAGTCTCGTATACCACCTTCAAGACTGACAACATCAAACTCATTTTGCGCTAGAACAAGCGTTGCCACCGCACTTCTACTGCCCCCATGACAATAAACGACATAACTCTTGCCTTTATCTAACTCATCTATTCTATTTCTAAGCTCAAATAACGGAATTAGAATTGCATCTGCCATATGACCCTCGTCATACTCTTCAGCATAGCGTACATCAATTGGAATATGTCCTGTATCCAGCATTGATTTGGCTACTGTTTGGTTTGCTGATTTAATTAGCGGTGTCTTAATGAGCTCTTCAAAATCGGTTTTATCGAGAACAGATAAAACACTATCTTCTTTCATCATTACCGTTTCAGAGCGTGTACTCCCTGAAATAAGTGCTTCACAACCAAATGCATCACCTTGTGTAAGCTCGGCAATTTTCTGTGGTTCATCGTCATATATACCAATGGAGTAAACTTCTGCCGAGCCCTCAGTAATAATGTAATAAGAATTACCTTCTTCACCCTGCTTAACAGCCGCTTCGCCTTTGGCCACTTTGACTGTACGCATTTTTGAAAATGCTAATTCCACCATTTCTGAAGGAAGACGACGGAATACCAATGAATTGCGAACCTTTTCCAGCTGGTCCGCTAGCTCTTCATTAGTTTCTTCCATAAGATGAACGATTTCATCCCACGAAATTAATTCATCCAGCATGTCTCTATCTGCATGACAGATAATGCAATCTGAGCGCGCAACAACAGTGCTTGTTGCCGGTGAACTTCCTAAAACAATTGGCGATTTACGCGTTTCTTCTGGGCCGTTAATAGAGCGTACTTCACCATCCGTAATGATATTTAATGAACCTTCAACTACAAACAGATAATCTTTACCCGCCCCACCAGTAATTTGAAAAATCTCACCTTCACGCATCTCAATAAAACGAACGATGTTTACGACTTCTGACATACGCTCTTTTGAGAGCAAGGTGAAAGGCATGTAGTGGGTGGTTAGAGTGTCTAACACTCTTTCCATTTTGACGCTCATCATCGGCGGTTACCTATTATTTATTTAAACTTAATATGATTAGTTTTAGTTCAACAATTTACAAACAGCAAGTGTAAAAACTTATTTAAATACAAGTTATTAGCGACTGATCTTATAAACACGCTCAATCATCATATCCAGGCCCTGTTGCTTAAATCTTGGCTGCTCGTTTAGGATATCTTTTTGATATACATTCTCGACTAAAAAATGTGGTTTATATAAGTATTCGACTTCATTATTAGATACTGAAAATGGCGGCCCTGACATCAATGCCTGATTATATTCAAGCGTCACCAATAAAATGCTCACATGCGTGGGTAAATTCTGCGCCAATAGCTCAACATATTGCTTGCGCATATTTTCAGGTAAAGCGACTAAGGAAGCACGATCATAAACAGCTGAAACCTTACTCAGGGTCTCTCTATCCAGTTTAAAAAAATCTCCCTCAAGCACCTTTAATTGAGAACTGTTATGCGCCACAAAACTCTTGTATTGATTAGCTTGAGGCTCCAGTTTCTGTTCATCAAAAAATGCTTGAATTGCTTTTTTACTGCATTCAACACCTAATACAGACAGCCCCTGAGAAACCAACCACATCATATCTAATGATTTACCGCACATAGGAACAAGGACTGTCGCATTATTATTAATGTTTAAAGACGGCCAATATTTAATAAGGTAAGGGTTAACTTCAGATAGATGAAAGCCAATACTTCCTTCATCCCAGCGCTGCTCCCAAAATTCAATTTTCATTCTATAACTCTTGCTTGTTTATAAGTTGTTAATATTTTACGTTAATAAAGAGCAAAAAAAATACCCCAACAACTAAAAGCTGCGGGGTATTTTTATGTTTATAGAATAACTGAATTAAATGCTTAAATTTGATCTATTATTTTCAATCGTTTTAACGCTAATTCCTTTTACATTTTGCAAATCATCAACCGATGCAAAGGGGCCATTCTGGGTTCGATAATCAACGATTGCCTGTGCCTTTTTATCACCTACACCCTTAAGCTCACTTGCTAAAGTTGGCGCATCCGCCTGATTAATATTAACCAATCCGGCATAAACCATACTGGAGAACAACATAACCAGGCTAAATAAAACTACTTTTACCATTTTCATACTTTCTACTCCTAAATCCATTATTAGAGGAGCTGTAACACTAATAAAAATAATGAACTAAGACAATGCAGAAATTTCTGAATTAATTGTACGTAAAATACCTAGTGGGTTGTCAGACTGGGTAATGGGTCGACCTATAACTAAATAATCTGAACCTGCTTTTAATGCATCTACGGGGGTCATAGTCCGTCTCTGATCATCTGCTTTTGATCCCGCTGGCCTAATACCTGGAGAAACCAATATAAAATCACTTCCAAGCTGTTGCTGCATCCGGCTAGCTTCTTGTGCAGAACAAACAACACCATCCATTCCTGATGATTTAGCCAGTGTCGCCAACTTAAGCGCCTGCTCTGCTGGTGATTCTTTAATACCCAACTCTAACAAATCATCTTCTGACATACTTGTTAGTACGGTAACGGCGATCAAATGAGGCCTGTTCTGCATGTTAGCAATTGCCTCAGCTGCCGCTTCCATCATGCGTCTGCCACCACTGGCATGAACATTCAGCATCCACACACCTAAGCTTGCAGCAGCCTGGCAGGCCATTGCCACAGTATTAGGTATATCATGGTATTTAAGGTCTAAAAAAACTTCAAACCCTTTGGCCTGGATACTCTCAACAAAGGAAGGGCCTAGCAGCGTGAACATTTCTTTACCCACTTTTAATCGACATAAGCTCGAGTCTAACTGATCTATTAACTCGAATGCTTTTGCTTCAGTAGGGTAATCTAAGGCAACTATAATTTTTGGATCAGACATGGATAATGGCTCAATCTATTTTTGGCAACATGCTGCTCCATCCATGGCAGGACGGACATAACCAAACATGGGTATTAGCGGAGTAGCCACAACGGCCACATTGATAATCAGGTTGTTTTGCCATTATAGCTTCAACAACGCCCGGCAATATACTCTTTGAACAATCCTTGTTCGGTGATTGCACGCTTAATAATGTTTTCAATGCTATAAGTGAGGGCTTCTTGATCGCAGCATCGGATAAATATTGCACTGCACTTTCCACACCGTGTATTTCATTAATTAACTGCGTTACTTCAGCAATTAGAGAAATTTCTGAATATCTTTGATCAACCGACTTTAAATAAATTAATGCCTTATTTAAATTAGACGTATTACGGTAACAATGTAATAGCTTGGTAATCACTAGAGGTAACAACTGTACGTCTTGCGTTTCTACCTGGCGTAAAAATCGTATGGCCTTTTGATAACGCCCACTATTAATTGATAAATCTGCCAACATAATTGAAGCCCGTACACAGTTTTTATCTGTATTTAAAGCCTGAATAGCCAATGCTTCTGCTTCTTTGAAATCACCCTGCTGCAACATTTGCTGGCTTTGTTCGCAATAATATTGTGCAATTATTTTTGCCAGTTCAGAATCGCCCCGACGCTGATAACGGCAAGCCACATTAATAGCCTGATTCCACTCCTGCTCTTGCTCATAAATACTCATTAAGCACTGTTGAGCCTCATGGGTAAATTCACTGTCTTCTATGACATCTTTAAACAAACCTTCCGCGCGATCCAGCCACCCGGCTTGTAAGTAATCTTTAGCCAATGCCAGCAAAACAGTTGATTTATATTCAGCAGGCAATGATGGCCAGGCGAGCAAATTTTGATGTAATTTTATCGCTTTATCAATTTCGCCCTGGCGTCTAAATATAGTACCCAATGCCAGACTGGTATCAATGGTTTCCCAGTCTGTTTCGACTAATTGAATAAATATGTCCAGTGCTTTATCTTGCTCATCATTAAGCAGATAATTTAAACCTTGAAAATAATCATTAGAAAAACGTAGTTGGCGTCTTTTTTTTCTAAGTCGACGCCGCGCAATAACACTGCCTAATATAAAACCAAATATAGGTAAAAGATATATTAACCAGTCGGCATAATAATTATATTGAAGAAAATTAATCATCTAAGTACTTTCACTTATCAGACTTATTTAAAATATTAGAGAGGCCTTCAAGCGTTTCTTTTTTATGTTTAAGTCGATAAAGCCTTCGCTTTAGATTAAGTAATGTCAGTAAATTTAATAGATAACCTAAAACAACACCCACTAATAAAGCGAGAAGTATCAGTACAGCTAAAGGCAGGTTAATTTGATAAAGAAAAAGATCGATGAAAACTAGTTGTGCATTTTTATAGGCAAATGCAGCAATTAGAATAATTATCGGTATGGATACCAGCAAACTTAAAAAACGTATCATCAGTTAAAATATGCTGCTGTATTCAGCGTATAACCAGATAAACTATATACCTGACATTGCTTATTATTTGTTAAGCGACTCGTTAACTCGCTCGCGTAGTTCTTTTCCCGGTTTAAAATGTGGTACGTATTTTCCCGGTAATGAAACAGAATCCCCTGTTTTAGGGTTACGACCTGATCTTGGTGGTCTGAAATGCAGGCTAAAGCTGCCGAAGCCTCGAATCTCAATGCGGTCACCTGTAGATAGTGCTTCCGACATCTGTTCAAGTAAGCTCTTAACCGCTAATTCAACATCTTTGTAAGCCAAATGATTTTGCTTGCGCGCCATCAGTTCAATTAACTCTGACTTCATCATTGCTCTTGAAACGACTTCACCCGACATACATTGTTCCCCGTTTAAATACAGTAGTCGTCCCTGACCCTCTGCATAAATTAGTAAATTATCAACACATTATAGTAAGTAAATCAGCTTTGTCACCTAAGTGGCTGAAAAAATTACATAAATATGTCCTAATTACTTAGTCGTTTTTAGCATTCATCTGCTCTTTCAGCAAATCACCCAGCGTTGTTGCTGCTGGAGCAGCCGAATCAGAACCATATTCTTTGATTGCTGCTGCTTCATCATCTGCATCTTTCGCTTTAAGTGAAAGGCTAATAGAGCGTGTTTTACGGTCCACACCGATAAACTTAGCTTCAATCTCTTCGCCAACTTTAAGCAATGTACGCGCATCTTCAACACGATCACGTGATAGTTCTGAAGCACGTAATGTGCCTTCGATACCATCGCCCAGGTCGATTGTAGCGGCCTTAGCATCAACATCAATGATTGTGCCCTTAACAAATGCACCCTTACCGTTTTCTGCTACGAAGTTAGAGAATGGGTCTTGTTCCATTTGCTTAACGCCAAGAGAAATACGCTCACGCTCAGGATCAATAGAAAGAACAACGGCTTCAAGTTCATCGCCCTTGGCAAAGTTCTGCACCAGATCTTCACCGGTAGAATCCCAGGAAAGGTCAGATAAGTGAACCAGACCGTCGATACCACCTTCAAGACCAACGAAGATACCGAAATCAGTGATAGATTTGATCTTACCACTCACTTTGTCACCCTTGTTGCGCGTAGCACCAAACTCATCCCAAGGATTAGTTGAGCACTGCTTCATGCCTAGAGAAATACGACGACGTTCTTCGTCGATGTCCAGGATCATTACTTCAACTTCGTCGCCTAATGTAACAACTTTAGCTGGGTTAACGTTCTTGTTAGTCCAATCCATTTCAGATACGTGGACCAAACCTTCAACGCCATCTTCAATTTCAACGAAACAACCGTAGTCAGTGATGTTGCTAACTTTACCTTTAAGGCGTGAACCTTCTGGGTAACGCTTAGCAATAGCTGCCCATGGATCTTCGCCAAGCTGCTTAAGGCCAAGAGAAACACGGTTACGCTCTTTATCAAACTTAAGAACAACCACTTCAATTTCAGAACCTACTTCCACTACTTCAGATGGGTGCTTAACACGCTTCCAGGCCATATCTGTAATGTGCAATAGACCGTCAATACCACCAAGATCAAGGAATGCGCCGTAATCCGTAAGGTTCTTAACGATACCTTTAACAGATTTGCCTTCTTCCAGGCCAGCGAGTAACTCTTCACGCTCTGCGCTGTATTCTGATTCAACAACCGCACGACGAGAAACAACAACGTTGTTACGTTTCTGATCAAGCTTAATCACTTTAAATTCAAGTTCCTTACCTTCAAGGTAAGATGTGTCGCGTACTGGACGTACGTCAACCAATGAACCCGGCAGGAATGCACGGATATCGCCAAGCTCAACGGTGAAACCGCCTTTAACTTTACCAGTGATAACACCTGTAATAATTTCTTCTGCTTCGTGAGCAGCTTCCAGTACGATCCATGCTTTGGCACGCTTCGCTTTATCACGCGACAAACGCGTTTCACCGTAGCCGTCTTCAACTGCTTCAAGTACAACTTCAACTTCATCACCAATAGCAACTTCTAGTTCACCATTGCTGAAAAATTGTGATTCTGGGATAACGCCTTCAGATTTAAGGCCTGCGGCAACGGTTACATAACCGTTAGAAATATCAACGATAGTACCTGTAACGATAGTACCGGTGGTCATTTCGGTTTCTTGAAGGCTCTGTTCAAAGAGTTCTGCAAAAGATTCTGACATAAGAATTTCCATGGATTTACTGATATGCCGATGGATTAGCCGTAGAAATACATACGAGCTGGGCATACAGGGTTAGGGTTAATCGATGTTTAGGTTCAAACCCATTGGGGCAAAGATAGAACGTAAACTATCGGGTGAGCAACATGCTCGGAACAAAATTTAAAGGCGTTGTTTAGCTAAATCTACAACCTTTTGGGTCACTTGCTGAATACTCATTGAAGTCGTATCCAGAAAAATTGCGTCCTCAGCCGGTTTAAGTGGCGATACAGCGCGGTTTTCATCCTGTTCATCTCGTGCTTTCAAGTCTGCAACGAGGGCGGCGATATTAGCATTTATTCCTTTCTCTTTCAACTGCTTAACACGCCTTTCGGCTCTTTCTTCAGCAGATGCCGTCATAAATACTTTTAGCGGGGCATTTGGAAATACCGTAGTGCCCATATCACGTCCATCGGCCACCAGGCCTGGCAGCGCTAAAAAGTCGCGTTGGCGCTGCAATAAGGCATTTCGAACCGCAGGAATGGCGGCTACTTTTGAAGCGCGCATGCCTACTTCTTCCTGGCGAATAGTTTCACTCACATCAGCACCGCGCAGGAGTATTTGTAAGCCATTCCCAGTCGGTTTGAAAACGACGTCTAATTTTGCAGCAATCTCTGCAATCGCCAATTCATCCGCTAAATCAATTCCATCATTCTGCGATGCCAGGGCCGTCAAACGATATAAAGAGCCACTGTCGAGGATATGAAAACCCAGTGTAGATGCTACATTCTGGGCGATAGTACCCTTACCTGCGCCGCTTGGGCCATCGAGTGTGATTACGGGGATATGCTTAATACTCATAATTTTTCTACATCAGCTGATTTACTTGGGGACAGACCGGTGCTTTCCCGCTCTGTCTCCGAGGGAGAAATACCTGAACAGCCTTAACTCGCGATAGCTATAGAAATACCCGCGCGATTCGCCAGACCAATAAAATCCGGAAACGAAGTGTTCACGTTCTCACAGTCTTCAATCAGGATCTCACTTTCTGCACGCAATCCAGCCATGGTGAATGCCATTGCAATGCGGTGATCATCACGACTATGTACTTTGCCGCCCTTAATTGAGCCCCCATTAATAATCATCCCATCATCGGTTGGCCTTGCATCAACGCCAATGGCCTGCAAGCCATCCGCCATCACTTGAATACGATCTGACTCTTTAACACGTAACTCTTCAGCCCCGGTAATCACCGTCTGCCCTTCAGCACAGGCCGCGGCAACGAATAACACAGGGAATTCATCAATGGCTAATGGCACCAGCTTTTCAGGTACGTTAATCCCTTTTAAATTGGCACTGCGCACACGAATATCCGCAACGGGCTCACCACCCACTAATCGCTCATTGAGCAACTCAATATTTGCACCCATTAATTTAAGAATATCAATCACACCGGTTCGGGTTGGATTAACACCGACGTGCTGCAAGGTAATATCAGAATTCTCCGCAATGCTAGCGCCGACTAAAAAGAAGGCCGCCGATGAAATATCAGAGGGCACGTCAATATCGCAAGCGGTCAAGCGGCCACCCCCTTCAAGGCACATGCGGTTGCCTGAAGTTTCAACCTTATAACCAAAGGCATTTAACATGCGCTCGGTATGATCACGGGTTGTTGCGGGCTCAGTGACACAGGTTTTACCCCTGGCGTACATACCGGCAAGTAAAATGCAGCTTTTCACTTGAGCACTGGCCATCGGCATTAAGTAATCAATACCCTGCATTTTTGAGCCACCCTTCACTTTAAGTGGTGGCTTGCCATCTTCTGCTGTATCTATATTTGCACCCATTAAAGCCAGTGGATCGGTTACTCGCTTCATGGGCCGTTTAGACAAAGAACGGTCACCGGATAACTCAACGTCAAATGCCTGTCCTGCCAATAAGCCAGACATTAAACGAATGGATGTACCTGAATTACCCAAATCAATAGGTGCCGTCGGCGGTTTCAAACCGTCTATGCCAACACCCTGAATCGTCACTTCAGCGTTTTCATTAGGCCCATCAATTTGCACACCCATAGCACGAAAGGCACGCAGGGTATTTAAACTATCTTCACCCTGCAAAAAACCGGTGACATGTGTCGTTCCGTCGGCTATTGAACCAAACATAATAGAACGGTGAGAAATAGATTTATCACCAGGAACGCGAAATACGCCTGAAAGCTGTCCGCCGGGTTTCACACAATAATCAATCTGAGACATTCAGTTTTCCAGTATAAAAAGCATGCTTAATGAAATACACGGCAATCGTTAGCCTGCCACCAAACATACTAAAAAATTAAGAAGCGAATAATAGCCTTAACATTGCCTAACATCCAATATTTAGTGCTAAATGCCCTAAATAGGTGAAATTAACTGGTCGATATATGAGCATCACTGTTTAGCTATAACAGTGGCTTTAACAATACCAGGGGGGGTACGTAGTGATTTTCTTTATGTGAATCTGTAACTTACTATTAAATTCATACATACAAAAAAAGAGCCGCATATTGCGGCTCTTTTTTAATGACTATTTAAAAATATTATTTAAATAGTTGATAAGTATTTTTCAACAACCTTGGCTGGCAATGGAATATAGCCATCTTTGATAACCACTTGCTGGCCCTGCTGTGAAAGAACCAGTTTAATAAATTCTTTTTCTAATGGAGCCAGTGACTTATTTGGGTGCTTATTCACATACACGTAAAGGAAGCGAGATAGTGGGTATTTACCAGAAACCGCATTATCCGCAGTAGCCGCAATAAATTTGCCACCCTCTTTCTTAGTTAATGGAACTGCGCGTACGCCTGATGTCTTATAGCCAATACCAGAGTACCCAATACCATTCATTGAGCTAGTAACGGCTTGTACAACAGAGGCTGAACCTGGTTGCTCATTTACACTGTTCTTGTAGTCACCTTTACATAAGGCTTTCTTCTTGAAATAACCGTAGGTACCTGAAACAGAGTTACGACCGAATATTTGAATATCACGTGACTTCCAGTTACCTGCTAAACCAAGATCACCCCATTTAGCAACGTCCTCTTTGGCACCACATTTTCTAGTAGAAGAGAATATTGCATCAACATCAGGAATGCTCATACCTTTTATTGGGTTATCTTTGTTTACATAAACAGCGAGTGCATCAATTGCGACAGGAATAGCCGTAGGCTTATAACCGTAGCGATCTTCAAATGCAGCAACTTCTTTATCTTTCATTTTACGACTCATTGGGCCGATATTAGATGTTGCTTCCGTTAATGCTGGCGGAGCTGTTGAAGAACCCGCTGCCTGAATTTGAATATTTACATTTGGGTATGAACGCTTGAAAGATTCAGCCCATAAAGTCATCAGGTTGGCCAAAGTATCCGATCCAACACTCGACAGGTTACCTGAAATGCCTGATGTAGGCTTATATTCAGGGATGCTTTTATCAACCGTTACAGCTGTCGCCGTTGAAGCAATAAGGCTCACGCCCAAAACTGACGCAGATAATATAGATGATATACGTTTAAGTTTCATTCTGTTTACTCTAATTAGTTAAGTGAGTGTAGTTTGTGGCATAAATATGATAATAAAGTGACGCAATTGTTACAATTTAGTGACACGCTAAAAACAACAACAAAATAAACTTCCCTGACCCGGCGTGGTCTCAATTCGCAGTGTACCACCATGGCGTTCCAGCACCTGCTTAACAATCGCCAAACCCAGGCCAGTACCTCCTTGCTGCCTAGAACGACCTTCGTCTACCCGATAAAAACGCTCTGTTAAACGCGATATATGCTGATATTCAATTCCAATGCCATTATCTTTAACGCAAATGCAGGTGCCTGAATTATCCACCTGAGTGGATAATTCAATCAACCCACCCTCAGGTGTATAGCGAATCGCATTCGTCATCAGATTAGAGATAGCCATACGTAACTCGTCATAATTACCACTTAATTCAATAGGTTCATATGCCAGGGAAATATTATGTTTACCCTGATCAAAGCCAATGGCTTCATTATAAATATCATTAAATAGAGCTTTTGTATCAATAGGAACAGGATTTTCAATTTCAGGTGATGCCTCAAGTTTAGCCAAACCGATTAATTCAGTAACAATACTTTCCATACGCGCAGTTTGTTGTTGAATTTTTTTAAGCGGTGCTTGTAATGCATCATCTTGAGTGTCTATTAGCATCTCTATATAACCTGACATTACCGTTATCGGCGTGCGTAATTCATGTGATGCATTTGAGATGAAATCACGTCTCATATCGTCAAGCTTTCTACGCTGTGTAACATCACGTGCGCTCAATAAATATTGACCATTACCATAGGGTGTAATATTTAAAAGTAGCTTTTTTACGTCATGCGTAAATTCAAGCGGCTTATCAAAGTGACGTTTTGATAAATAATTAATAAATTCTGGATGGCGAATTAAATTGTCAATACGCTGCCCAACATCTACTTTTGAATGAAGATTAAATAATTGACTTGCAGCAGGATTAAACCATTCAATTTCATCAACATCGTTTAATACAATCGTCGCATAAGGCAGTGCCTGAGTTGATTTTTGAAAGCGATTTAAAATTGATGTTAACTTGCGGCGGGCTTTTCTCTGTCGCTGATAAAGATGATGCAACTGATAATAAACTTCATCCCATACACCCCAGGATTCTGGCGCATGTTTTGATGGTTTACTCAGCCATTTGGTTAGTTTATGCAGATTGTATAAAGTCCAGGCAATATATACAGACATCCCCAATAGCAGCACAAGAAGCACTTGATCAATAAAGCTACCCAGTACCAGCATGAGAACTAACCATGCCAGTAATAACTCTAATTCACGGCGTAAAATTGCAGTCATTACAATCTCGAGAAACGATATCCACTTCCATGTACCGTTTGCAACAAGCCAGCTAACGCATATTTCTCAAGCTGTTTGCGCAAACGCCTAATATGCACATCAACCGTACGCTCTTCAACATACACATCCGTACCCCATACTTGATCTAATAATTGGCTACGCGAAAATACACGATCGGTATGCCCCATAAAATAATGCAATAATTTAAATTCTGTGGGTGATAAATCTATTGTCGTCTCAGCCACTTTTACACGCTGACTAACAGGGTCAAGATACAATTCACCAATCTTTATGGGTTGTTCATCTGGCATTGAACGTCTTAACACCGCCTGAATTCTTGACTTTAATTCACGCACTGAAAAAGGTTTGGTAATGTAGTCGTCTGCACCAACATCTAAACCGAGTATTCTATCTTCTTCCTCGGCTTTTGCGGTTATCATAATAACCGGCAATGCCGAATGATATTTTCTAATACGATGTAATAAATCAATACCACTGTTATCAGGTAACATCCAGTCCAGTAACACAAGATCAACCGATTTACTTTCTATTGCTTCCCAGCCATCCTTAACCGTAAATGCAGAATAAATTGTATATCCCTCAGGCTCCAGGGAAAAGCTAAGCATATCCTGAATATCCTGATCATCTTCAACAATTAAAATATTTGCATGTTTCATAATTAAATCACGTCTAAAGACAGTTTAACTGGTAACAATAAAACCATCTAAGTCCCTATTGATTGAGCATACTATTAAATAATATTTATATGACAAAACAATGACAAATTATTACAAAATATTTTTTTCGGCTTCATCTAAATCAATGTGCCGAATATCTTTTCCTTTCACCAGATAAATCACATATTCGCCAATATTTTTAGCATGATCACCAATACGTTCTAATGCACGAGCCGCCCACATTACGTCTAACACTTCAGAAATAGTGCGTGGATCTTCCATCATATAGGTAATAAGCATACGCATTAAACTTTGATACTCTTCATCAGCTGCATCATCATCACGTAGCACCTGTATCGCTGCGTCAACATCAAGCCTCGCATAGGCATCTAAAACATCATGCACCATGCGTTTAACGTGATCACCTAAATGACGTATGCCCGCGTAACGGCTATGAAAAGCGCCATCCTGCTCCGATATATGCAATGTCATTTTTGCAATTTTCTCGGCTTCATCGCCAATGCGTTCAAGATCAGTAATAGTTTTAATCACCGCTATCACCATGCGAAGATCAGTAGCTGCAGGCTGACGTTTAGCTAAAATACGCGTACATTTTTCATCAATCGCAACTTCTAAGGCATTCACTTTATGATCGCGTAAAATAATCTCATCAGCCGCTGCCGCATCCATTGTTTGCAGCGCATCAACGGCTCTACCAATTTGCTGCTCAACTAAACCACCCATTTTTAAAACCTGATGACGCAGACTTTCCATCTCCTCATCAAATTTATGCGATATATGCTGACTTATAATAATTTTTTCCATAACTGTGCCCCAAATATTAATTAGCCGTAACGACCAGTAATATAATCTTCTGTTTGTTTCATTGTAGGATTAGTGAAGATATTATTGGTGTCACCAAACTCCACCATCTCACCCATATACATAAAGGCGGTTTCATCAGATACACGTGCCGCCTGCTGCATATTATGCGTAACAATTAAAATAGTGTACTGTGATTTTAGTTCGTGAATTAACTCTTCTATTTTTAGTGTAGAGATAGGATCAAGTGCAGACGCTGGCTCATCCAACAATAAAATTTCTGGTTCAATGGCAATCGCACGTGCAATCACTAAGCGTTGTTGCTGCCCACCGGATATCCCCAATGCACTTTGATCTAAGCGATCTTTAACTTCATCCCATAAAGCTGCACCTTTTAAAGCCCACTCTACTTTCTCTTCAAGTACACGGCGTTTATTGATACCTTGCAGTCTCAAACCATATGCTACGTTTTCAAATATGCTCATAGGGAATGGATTAGGTTTTTGAAAAACCATGCCTACACGCTGACGTAATGCCGTTACATCGACCGAAGAGTCAAATATATTCTTACCATCAAGAACAATTTCACCAGTAACACGCACATCATCAATTAAATCATTCATGCGATTAAAACAACGTAACAAGGTAGATTTACCGCAGCCACTCGGCCCAATAAACGCCGTTACATGATTTTTTTTCATATCAAAACTTACATTATGTAAAGCTTGTGACTCACCATAAAATAAGCTGAGGTCATTTACATTCAGGCAAATTTCAGACTCCGCCGATTCCTGCGCAGAGATAATAGACGTATCATTTGTTACGGCTGCTGTGGCTGTATTACTCATATTCAAATATCCTATGATGATTACCTAACTTAATAAGCTAGTTATCAAGTGCGCGGTACTTCTCACGTAATTTATTTCTTAAACTAATTGCGCTTAAATTCAGTGCAACAATTACTACCACCAATAAAAAGGCTGTGGCGTAAACTAAAGGTCTTGCGGCCTCTACATTAGGGCTTTGAAAACCCACATCGTAAATATGAAAACCCAAATGCATAAACTTACGATCTAGATGTAAAAAAGGCATATTGCCATCTAAGGGTAAACTAGGCGCTAATTTAACCACACCTACCAACATCAACGGCGCTACTTCACCAGCCGCACGTGCAATTGCTAAAATAAGTCCCGTCATTATTGCAGGGCTTGCCATTGGCAAAACGACGCGCCATAAGGTTTCAATTTTAGTTGCACCTAAGGCCAGGCTACCTTCTCGTAAAGCTCGCGGAATTCGTGATAAACCTTCTTCGGTTGCAACGATAACGACGGGCAATGTTAATAAGGCTAATGTCAATGATGACCACAATAATCCCGGCGTGCCGAAGGTTGGCCCAGGCAAGGCCTCTGGGTAAAACAATGCATCGATACTGCCACCTAAAAAGTAAACAAAAAATCCCAAACCAAATACGCCATACACTATAGAAGGCACACCCGCCAGGTTATTCACGGCAATTCGAATAATTCTAATAATCACACCCTGCTGCGCATACTCGCGTAAGTAAACGGCAGCGACAACACCAAACGGCGTGACCATAACCGACATCAGCATCACCATCATTACGGTACCAAATATCGCAGGGAATATACCGCCTTCCGTATTTGCTTCACGTGGATCTTCTGACACAAAAGCCCATAATGATTCAAAGTAAAAAATTGTTTTATCAAAAATATTCATTTGATTCGGCTGCCAGGCCTTGACTATTTTTTCTAAAGGAATAGTGATTTCACGACCATCCATAACGGTGGCACGAATAGAGTCACGGTTTATTTCTTTATAGAGTTTTTCTGTCTGCTTTAGTAACTCAGCATATTGGGCTTTTAAAACCGTTCTTTCCTGCTGAATAGTATTAGCGGCTTCAGCCGTAAGTTCATCATTTAACTGTAAGCTTTTTTCATTTAAACGTAAGCGTTCAAGTCGATAGTTAATCGCACCGATGTCACCCCGCTCTAAATCCAGTAACTGTTCACGAATATCTAGTGCACGCTCTAAGCGTTGACTAAAAACAGTCCATAGATTTCCGCTATCTGATACTAGAGAATCATTTTCATAAACAGCGTTTAAGTAACCGTAAAAGTTACCCCATTCGATCCTCTCTAACACCATTACATCAGAGGGCTGTGTTCTATCTTTTAAACCCTGCTCATAAATCCATTTGAAATCACTGCCTAAAATATCACGATTACCTGTTTTAACCAGGTAACGCGTTACTTCACCCGTAGCCGATGTAATGCCCGGAACGGAATCAGATGCTACGGTTTCAGATTCAACCACTTCAGCAATGACTGTCATTGTCTGTTGATCATTCACATAATTAAATGCTTCAACATTGGCTGGCCAAAAATGGCTCATACCTCGAAACATAATCAAAAATAACAAACCAAATACGGCAACTAATGCAATACTCACTGCACCAGCATTCATCCAAATCCATGGCGTGCCACTTTTAAACCATTGACGAATCATAATCCGCTATACCTTTTACGTAGTCGGTGACGAATAATTTCAGCGATCGTGTTAAAGAAAAAAGTAAACATAAACAAAATAAACGCCGCCAGGAACAACACGCGATAATGTGTACTCGCCACCTCTGCTTCGGGCACTTCCACTGCAATATTTGCCGCCAGCGTACGCATACCCTGGAAGATACTCATATCCATTAATGGCGTATTACCCGTGGCCATTAATACAATCATCGTTTCACCTACGGCTCGACCAAAGCCCATCATCACGGCGGAAAATATCGCCGGGCTTGCCGCTGGCAAAACAACGTTGATCATGGTTTGCCAACGTGTTGCACCTAATGCAAGTGAACCGCGAATTAAATGCTGCGGCACACTAAATAGAGCGTCTTCGGCAATAGAGAAAATGGTAGGGATAACTGCAAAGCCCATTATCAAACCGACAACCAATGAATTACGCTGGTCATAAGTCATGCCCCACTCGTTACTCATGTAGCCACGCATATCACCATTGAAAAACACCGTTTCAATTGGCCCACTTAAACTCATGGAGAACCAGATAAGTAACAAAACCACCGGGACTAATATGGCCGCTTCCCATCCTTCAAATACGGATTTATTAGGCACGTAACTCCACAGGGCCGCGCTTAAAATAAAACCAATGGGCAGTATAAGCAATAAAGTAAATACACCGGCAAGGTGCGTTTCAACGTAGGGCGCTAACCACAGGCCCGCTAAAAAACCTAAAATAACCGTTGGTAATGCCTCCATTATTTCAATAGAAGGCTTAACCGTTTGGCGCATGCGTGGCGCCATAAATTGTGCCGTGAACATTGCGCCCAAAATTGCAATGGGCACCGCAAATAACATGGCGTAAAAAGCCGCTTTTAATGTACCGAAAGAAAGCGGCATTAAACTAAATTTTGGTTCAAACTCATTGGTCGATGCAGACGACTGCCAAATGTAATCGGCCTCATCGTAGCCTTCGTACCAAATTTTGCCCCACAAAACATCCCAGGATATTTCCGGGTACTCATTATGTACTTCGTACAAATGAAACTGATCTCGCTCATCAACCACTAATAAATTTTGCGCACGCGCAGACCATGCCATTTCATTAATCGATAGATTGGCTGTATTAATATGTGCGAGCGTGCGCTGTGATGTTGAATAGTAAAGCGTTATACCGCCAAGCTTGTCCGAAACTGCAAAACCTTTACGACGTTGCTCGGTTGCAATCTTTTCTACTGAGGTCAAGTCTTCATGGAAATTACGGATATACGTAAGCAAATTACCCTTGTCATTACGTACCTGCATCCATTGCTGCACTTCGCCGTTTTCAAGCCCGACTAAAAGTGAAGAACCACCCAGCAGTAACTTCAACTGACTAATTGACTGCGTAAATGTATAAATGTCAGGCGTATCATAAAACTCACCATCTTCGATAGTGTAATCCATGAGGGCTTTATTAGCCGATGCTGCGTACAAGTGGTGTAGATCAGGTGATAAGGCAATGTCGGTTAATGCATTCTCTAATGCCAGTTCAGTATGTAACTCGAGTTCAGTTGTCACTTCCCCAGAAATAAAGGATTCTTCACGGACATAACGCACAAACAATAAGCGATTATCCGCTGTAGTCGCGGCAAAGCCTGCGCTATCGGTGTTAATTTGAAAAGCAATGCGCGTTAATGAGCCCGCTAGTTCATCAATTAACAGGGGTGTTTCGCCTAATGGAAATTCAAGTGCCGGGGTAATCGTGCGTACATCATTGGGATAACTAAGATCGAAGGTATATTTGGCAACCACCGCCGTACCATTAGCCAGGCCCAGTACCACACGGTCTAAATTTGCAGCGACGGCCGTAATAGGTGCGCTTAAATTTAGTGACTGCTTAAGGACAAGCTTGCCAGAATCCGCCTCAAAAAAGATAGCCTGGCCTTTATCCGTGAAACGAACGGCAATTCCGCCCTGTTCTTCCAGCCCCAGTAATAAGGTTGTGCCTTCACCCGGCGCTGAATACGTTTGGCTTTCACTAATATCTGCCGATTCAAACATGGGTATAACCACATAGAGCAAATAAAAGAAGATCAGCAATATAGCAATAATGACGCTAACGCCGCCCAGGGACACAAAATATCGGGCCAATCGGTCTTTTAAAGCCCGTTGACTGTATTGAGATTGAAGCATGTTATCTTTCATGGCAGGAAGCTTAACCCCGATGTGTTACAGAAATATGACAACATATGACAATTATATGATCCCCAGCCGAGCCCCCATAAAATAACAGCATCACAGCCAAAGAGTATAAATATATTATGTTTAACAAACGCTTACAGAACATTGGTCTATAATTATTCAAACCATGCTTTTCAGAAGCCGTATAGCAGCCATACTATGAAATAGTGCCACACCTGCAAAGCGGTTTATATATAACATAAATAGAGCAAGTAGCGACTACGTGCCACACTATTAAACAATACGGATATAAGGTTTATGATATGAGCGACACCCCTATAAACTTCGCTAAATTAGAAGAAATGAAAGAGGTCATGGGTGAAATCTTTATTCAGCTGTTACCTGCATTTATCGAACAATCTGATGAATTAATTGGCGCAATGCCTGGGCTACTAAGCAGCGGCACTATTGATGTATTGGAACGTAACGCTCACAGTATAAAATCCAGCAGCCTAAATGTGGGCGCAGAACATTTATCAGAAATTGCACGTGTATTAGAAGATATGAGCAGAAACAATGATAGCGCCAATTTATTAAATGAAAAAATTACCGCCATTACGGATGAGTACGCAAACGTAAAAACCACTTTGCAAAACTACTTACAATCAATGTAAATCATTAGCCAGTACCCACACTGGTAAAGTGATACAGTAATGTAGTTGCTAAATAAATGCTAATTCATCGATAAGATACTCTTATCATCATATTCTGCATTCGTCAGAAAAAACGAGCCAATTAAATCGCCCCCTAAAAATCCGTGAAACATTAATAAAAACACCTATAATTCTCAGCATTATTGATTATAAATTACCCCTTATCTAAATAAAACTCACGCTGATACATTGACACAGGTGTGTTTTAGAGAATATTAGCAATAACTTAATATTGATTTTTACGCTTAAATATTTTTTCATATCAATCCGTGAAACTTTTTTGGTTTAATACACAGGGCTCATTATTATCTAATGAATTTAATATGCATTCCCTGTAAGTTATATTTCAGCGTGTTAGAATGCGGAGCAACTTAATAACAAACGGTTGTAGAATGAAATTTTGCAAAAGCTTCGACGCGCCAAACCCCATCCCGAATGAGGGCATTGAGAACGCAGTTAGCTTAATGAAAAACGGTATGCTGTACCGTTACGGTCATATAGACAGTGACATCAATTTCGACGATAAAGATTCCCCCCATGCTGAACACAGCGAAGTATCCAAACTAGAATTAGCCCTGGGCCAATATACCGGCCACAAATATGTGGTAGCGGTTAACTCCTGTGGCAGTGCTATGTTTATCGCACTTAAAGCCTTCGGGATACAGCCAAACGAAAAAGTATTCACCAACGCCTTCACCTTCACTGCTGTTCCTAGCAGTATTGTTCATGCCAATGCCATTCCTATATACGTAGAATGCAATGATCAATATGTTATTGATGTAGAACACTTCGAAGAACAAATTGCAGAAAACCCAGACGTAAAATATTTTATTTTATCGCACATGCGTGGCCACGTTGCCGAGCTAGATAAAATCCAGGCACTGTGTAACAAACACAATATTCGTTTAATTGAAGATTGTGCTCACGGCTTAGGCAAACGCTGGAACCCTGATGATTCAGATAATGCAGGCTTTGTTGGCCACCATTGCGAAATTGCCTGTTACAGCGCACAGAGCCATAAAATGTTAAATTCTGGCGAAGGCGGGTTCATTGCAACCAATGATGAAAAACTAGCTGCGTATTGCATTCTTGCGGCAGGTTCATACGAAAATTTATACAAAAAACATATAGCCCGCCCAATGGACGATGGCCTATTTGAAAACATAAAGCTAGATGTACCTAACTTCAGTTTACGTATGAACAATTTAACCGCTGCAATTTTACGCCCTCAAATTGCATTAATAGATGAGCGTATTGCTTCGTATAAAAATAAACACAATCGTATTGTAGAAATACTCTCTGAGATTGAATGTTTTAATATTCCACAGGCAGTCGATGCATCTGACCATGTGGGTGATAGCCTACAATTTAATTTAATCGATTTTGATCGTGAACATGTAGACGAATTTGTATCTCGTTGTGCCGATAATGGCGTGAAGATTCAAATTTTTGGTTTAGATGACAATGCACGTGATTTCCGTAACTGGAAATATTCATTTGATGCAACCCCTAGCATGGATAAAACAGCTAACATTATTTCATGTGCCTGCGATTTAAGACTGCCTATCACCTTCACCATGGAAGACATTGAATTGTTAGGTAATATTATTACCGAGGTCATTGAAGAAATGATTAATCAGGGTGTTAAAATTTTAGGTGCTGCTGCAAAATAATAATTAGCTAATTTCTTATACCTGCTTTCAGGTATAAGAAAAACTTAATCATCTGAACATTACTCATAACGATACAATAAGCAATTCAGGAAAACAAAATGACATTGCTCAACGCAGTTACTCGTAAACTATGCTTAAGCCTTTTTTTCACTGCCAGCTTATTTCAAACACCACAACTTAACGCAGAAGAAATCACCGTCGGTTATTTTTTGGAATGGCCAACCCCCAATCAATTTGCTCAATCTAAAAAACTATACGATAAGGCATTGGGTGTCGATGTTAAATGGGTAAGTTTTGATGCTGGCACCGCAATGTCAGCGGCAATGGCATCTGGTGATGTACAAATTTCATTCTCACAAGGTATTCCACCGTTTGTAGTCGCGGCATCTGCAGGTCAGGATTTACAAATAGTAGATATAGCGGTTTCCTATGCCGACAATGAAAATTGTGTAGTACGCGAAAGCCTGGAAATAGATAAAACCAATGCCAAAGAATTAGAAGGTAAACAGGCCGGGGTACCCATTGGTACCGCTGCACATTATGGCTTTTTAAAACAAATGAAGCACTTCGGTGTAAACACCAGCACAATGAAAATAGTGGATATGGAACCCGCTGCCGGTGCTGCCGCATTCGCCAATGGTAATTTAGATATGGTATGCGGCTGGGGTGGCGCACTCACGCGCATGAAAGAATATGGCAACGTATTACTCACTGGTGCAGAAAAAGAACAACTGGGCATTCAGGTATTCGATGCAACAACCGTTTCAACGCAGTGGGCACAAGAGAACCCAGAATTACTCGCCAGGTTCCTTAAAGTCACCGCAGATATGAATGCACAATACGCATCGACTAGTGCAGTAAGCATGCTACCTGTTATTGCAAAAGCCGCCGGCACAAGTGTAACTGCAACCAAAGCGACACTGCAAAGTTTTACCTTTCCAAGCATTAAACAACAGCTAAGCAAACAATGGTTAGGCGGTGGCACACAAAAATTTTTAAAAGCGGTTGGTGATTTTTTTGTTGCACAAGGCACAATACCAAAAGCCCGAGAAAACTATAACAACGCAGTCGATAGTAGTTACCTTGAAGCCGCTGCAAAGCTTTAACAAAAAACATGAGCAGAGAAGAAATTCAAGAAACATCATCCAGCCTGCATATTAATAATGTATCTATGACATTCAGCCTGCCAGATGGCAGTACGGTTAATGCCTTACAAGATGTATCACTTAAAATACGCAAAGGCGAACTACTGTCCATCCTCGGCCCTTCCGGTTGTGGCAAAACTACTCTGTTAAATATTATTGCGGGTTTTCTTACACCCACCAGTGGTTCAGTTATTTTAAATAATCATCAAGTAACCGGCCCCAGTGCAGAACGCGGCATGGTGTTTCAACAAGGCGCATTATTTGAATGGATGAATGTGCGAAAAAATATTGGTTTTGGCCCCAATATGCAAGGCATAGCCAGCGCACAAATTAATCAACGTGTAGATGAATTATTAGAAACCGTTGGCTTGCATGGCTTTGCTAACAAAAATGTATACGAGCTATCCGGCGGCATGCAACAGCGCGTGTCCCTCGCCCGCTGTTTAGCCAATGATCCCGATGTTATTTTAATGGATGAGCCACTGGGCGCACTCGATGCCCTGACCCGCGAAAAAATGCAGGGGCTAATATTAAAGCTGTGGAAAGAAACCGGTAAAACCATCATCTTAATTACTCACTCGGTAGAAGAGGCCTTACTCCTCGGTGAGCGACTCATAGTAATGGCACCGCGCCCGGGACGAATTCATAAAGAATATGAGCTACCATTTGCACAACAAGCCATCACAACGGATATACGCGAAGTAAAAAAATGCGCTGACTTTACAACAAGCCGTGAAGAAATCCTCTCGATGATCTGGGAAATGGAAGAGGAAATCATGGGACGCAAAGCCTAAACCATGTTGATACTCAGCCTGTATGTCGCCAGCTTTATTTTGCTGCTCGTCATTTATAAAATGCTTATTAAACGTTTTACATCCGCCAATGCACAAGCCAAAATTAATACCGTTACCTTTGGTGATGAAAGCGCGGTAAAACCTAATAGAACCGCTTCTGTACTTTCTATACTCACACTCTTTTTTATCTGGTGTGCGTTTACCGGCTCAAGCCTTTCACCCATTCATGTGCCTGGGCCATTTACCGGTGATACTACATTTACCTATACTGCAAAAAACACGAATAAGCAGACCGATACTGCTCAGGTTTATATTAGAGTAAATCCAGTTAATAAAAAAATCACAAAATCGTCACCCGCCAATAATAACCGTAATAACTTCACAAAAAATGATAGTGCTGAAGTAACTGCGTATCGCAGCGTACTCATACGCGTAAAGAAAAACGATACGGGCGGAAAAGAAGAAAACTATTTAGTTACAAAAATAAACGGACAAGCCATAAAGGCCAAACAAACCATACAAGTAAATAACGGCCAGGTCATCCTAACATCAAAAAGTAGTATTTCATTTACTCCAAACAAAGGCTGGCAAATGGAACCTATCTGGTTGCCCGCCCCCGAGGCCGTGTTTTACCGTTTAATAGAAATTGCCCGGGACGGTTATCAAAACGTTAGTCTATTTGAAAATATTGGCTGGTCATTACTGCGTGTTATCGCAGGCTTTTTATTAGGCTGTATCGTTGGCATCCCCTTAGGTTACGCCATGGGCTTAAGCAGCTGGTTCCGTGGCTGGTTCGATCCCATTGTAGAATTTATGCGCCCCATTCCTCCACTCGCATTAATTCCGCTAGTGATTATCTGGTTTGGTATATGGGAAGCCGGGAAAATCAGTTTACTTTTTTTAGCCGCCTTATGGATAATGACCATAGCCGCCCGCGCCGGTGTATCCGGTGTGAGCATTGCAAAAATACACGCCGCCTACTCACTGGGTGCATCAAAGTTACAAATTCTCATCCACGTGATTATCCCCAATTCACTACCGGAAATATTTACCGGCGCACGTGTCGCCATGGGTGTGTGCTGGGGAACCGTCGTTGCAGCAGAACTGGTCGCCGCTGAAAAAGGCGCGGGCAAAATGATTATCGCCGCCTCTAAATTTCAACAAACGGATATTGTAATTATGGGGATAATATTGATTGGCGTAATCGGTTATGGCATTGATACGCTGATGCGGGTAGCGGAAAGAAAGCTAGTGCCGTGGAAGGGAAAGAGCTGAATATTACTCGTCATTAGAAAAATGACTGCAAGTGTCATGCAGGAAAAATTTATGCGTTATTCCTGCATGTAGCCATTTATGGTTATATAGGAATTATTACTAAATATAGATGTTTCTTATATATCACTGTTAGATGCAATAGGAACTGATATCGTGATTACTTTAACGACGCAAAGGGGTGCAAGAGAGGTTAGGAATTTACCTTTTTGCTACATCTGTGGGAATCGCTTTGAAGTAACAGATTCAACCAACTACGATCATGTTTCACCAGAGTCGATATTTGACATACCAGACCGTAATTTTCCTTTGAAACTCTCGGTTCACGAGGAGAAATGCCATAGTCCAATGAATTTAGATGACGAAGTATTGGGCCAGCTGGTTGCTTTAATTCATGGGAAACAACCGTCAGAAAGAAATGACAAACTTAAGATAGACATCTATCAAAGGACTGATACAGGCGTCCCTATGGCGTCCTTCACCCAACGTAATATCGAATTACTACTCAGACGCTGGATAAAAGGATTTCATGCAGCTTTATATTGTGAACCACTTGTCGCAGATACCAAGTTTGCAATACAGACACCCTTTCCCTCATGTGCTGCAAAGAATGGTCATTTTGTTGAAGACCCTATAAAAGAACAGCATTATAAGTTTGTTGAATGTATTAAGAGAAATAGAATAGTAAGTAATTTAGATTGCATTGAAACTAATAATGGAAAACTACGGTACGAGTGCGTATGGGACAAATTAAACGATAATAGTTGGGCATGTATTTTCTCAATTAACTTGTATGACTGGAAAGATCTTGGAGATATAAATAACTTTCAGCCAAGAGGCTGCGCAGGTATGTATAGCACGCCTAGTGGAGTGGCACCTAAGAATGCTTCTAAAGCCACACAGTTGGAGTTTTCTATAGAGAACTCAGACCCGTCAGACCCGTCAGACCCATTTGGTTTATGAGCAGAAAAATAGGGGCAGGTCTTTCCATGCTATAATTCATTATTTGTATTAGCTCAAATAATCTAACACACAATGAATTAGCTTCGAACTTAATCTGACATTTAGTTAAGAGATAGAGCGCCTAACATTTCAAAGCAGACATGCAAGAATTTTAGTTTTACTTCCGAGTTCAATCTTGAGCGGGAAGTCACGTACGATTGATTTACTCGGGGATGGACCGCCGTTTTTTGCGCTCCGTCCCCTGTTGTAATACCGATCTGATTGGGCAGAATAGTGAACGACTGCGTATTACTTTGGTGGGATCAATCAGGGGACAGAGTGAACCTCCCCCAGTTTAACGGACACTTTTAATCAGAGGCTTTAGCCTCTCAAAGGAGTGTCCCAATGACAACAAAAAGTAAGCCATATAATACGTATACAAAAGAGTTTAAGCTAGAAGCCCT